>Ga0224557_1000024_pt1 | contig 197334 bp, 168 predicted proteins | sample 714S31014metaG_FD_180677 | JGI IMG/M metagenome (GOLD analysis project Ga0224557, IMG submission 180677) | Peat soil microbial communities from Stordalen Mire, Sweden - 717 S3 10-14 | ecosystem: Environmental > Terrestrial > Soil > Wetlands > Peat | place: Sweden: Norrbotten County, Stordalen... | reverse complement strand
GAGGCGTTCGACCACAGTCAAGGATGGCCCACTTGTCCGAGTCGAACGCCTCGTCCACCTCACGGAGCAGATCAATGACACCCCGCGCCACTTGCTCAGAGGTAGGTGGCGCCGGCGGGGCGCCGCCATCCGCCCTGAGCTCATCCGTCTCCGTTGACACCGAGCCAGCGTAGATGACCGCTCACGACGTGGTCGCACTCTCTTCGGATACGAGCAGGTGAAGTGATCACCGCACAAGTCCGCGAGGCTCGGATCGCTTGGTCGTATGGTCCACGCGGGTCGGGGTCGAGCCGTACATCAGCTTGCTCGTCATCCGCGGGTCAGCCGTCAGGAATCGCTTCCTGGCCATGGACCGCAAGACCGGCGAGAGTCTCTGACAGTACCGGGCGAGCCGGAGATGCCACGAAGAAGCGCATGCCGGTCGAGATTCCCGGCACCTATCCTCCTTCCAGGACCTGCCCCCGACGCGAATTTCCGGTACAAGGCATGCTCGCCCTGCGCGATCACGCCCCGCAAGCCGCGGCCGCCAGGGTCAATCAAGCAGCCGCGCGAGACCTTCAGGTCCAGGTATCACGCATCGCGTCTCCCTCACTCGGTCTAATTGCTTCTCCAGCGCTCCGGCTCATCTAGCCCGATACACTTTGTAGTGATATAACGACAGATAGTTATTAACGGTTCACTCTGCCGGGCTTCACCGGGCCCCTGACACCGTGGCCGGCATGCGGGCTGGACGGCCAGCCCGCATGCCGCACGATGGCGGCGCCCACCGCCAGCAGCGACAGTTTGAGAGAGTCGTTTCAACATCAGAACCCGACCGCGCCGAAGGCGGCAAGCATAAAGGCCGTTTACGACGGCTGCTGAAACGGCGCGATGACTGTCGCCTGTATCGGCTCGAACGGCGAGTCCATCGACGCCATCCCGGCAGCCACCTCTTGGTCGCTGCCGGTGAAATCCGGCGGCGTACCGCGTAGGCCAGGCACATCGCCCGCGTAAAAAGCCGCGCTCCGGGCCACCACGCTCATCTCGGCGTCCGGGAAGAAGAACAGGTTGAGGTTGACAACTCCGTCCTGGTTGAACGGCGCCGAGCCGACAACATTCCATGCTGTGCGCGCAGTGGGCCGCCGGTCGCTATGCCATCTGAGATTCTGCACGCCGTGCAGCACGAGAAGCCCCGTGTATGCCGTCCGCAACTGCAGCGCACCACGCAGATCGAACAGCAATCCGGCGCGCATATTCAGGGCATCAAAGACCACTTCATTCAGCCGGGCTTCCTGGAGAGCGTCCTTCTCGGTCAGCGGGTCCATCTCCGGACTGCCGGCCAAGCCGCGCAGCTCAGCGCCTGCGAGCAGATCCCGTACCTTCATGACGGCCTCCACTAGTGCCGGCTTGCGGGGTCGGCACTGTTCTTGGGCCGGATTTACTGTCCGTTCAGCCAGGCAATAAGCGTCTCGGTGGCGTCTCGCAAGCCGATCCCGGACGTAATCTCCCTGTGCTCTTCCGCGACAGTCCCGGAGGCGACATCTGCCATGCTCAGCTCCGCCTCGCCGGTGTCCCAGATCACCAGCTGGCCGATTCGTCCCGCTGAGGTGAGGGTCACCGACGCGGACTGCTTGTCCCGACCGGACGGCGATTCGGTGAACTCGGCCTGGTACCCCTCACCTGACAGTGAGGCTCTGCGGGCATCGAACCATGCCCGCAGGTCAGGAATAACGCTGGCCCGGCAGCCCGGTGCGTCATCCACCGCTAAATGCTGACCGGGTCGCGGTTACATCATCGATCCGCGTCACCGCGCCCGTGCCGACGAGACGGCCGTACCAGAGCGTGAAAGCCGCACCGGGAACTGCGTAGATCACCGCGTCATCAGCCCAGAACCGGACCGTGACCGGGATCTGGGCCGTACCGGGAATCAGCGCAGCTCCGTCAGCGGTATCGATCACGGCCCCGTAACTCACTTCCGCGCCGGGTTCCTCGAGCGAAGGAAAGACAATCATCAGCGACCGAGTGCCGGCCGGCAGAGCACTATGCAGCCCGCCTGACTCAGCTGGAAGCAATTCCAGCAGTGCCTCGGCTACCGGCATGCCCATGGTCATGGCAGTCATTATGCGCCGTCGCTCCGGGCCGTTCTGATGATCGGCGAAGGTGAACCGTTCCCGGCCGCCTCCAAGGTGAGACAGCTTCAAGAGCTCCCGGCAGCCGCGGATGCGGCAGACCTGCTCGCTGGTGACGCCGTGGGCATACTTGGACATTCAGGCTCACCCCGAAATTGAACACGCCGCCCCACGGCCGCACCGGCGAGGATCCCGTCGGCCACCCGGGCGTGGCTCGCTTCCGTAAGCAGACCGTCACACCAGATTCGCGCCTGCGCCGGTCTTTGGGGTGAAGATGGGCAGATGGGCAGCATGGCCATGGTGGCCGGGCAGTCCGCGTTCCAGATCCGGGTCCAGCCTGGCGATGACGCGCGGCAGATGACGGTCACCATCACCGCAGATGAGTGCTGGGAGTGGACTTATAAGCTCCCGGGCTGGCGGCCCCTGGCCGCCGGGTGGGGCTGCGGCCAGGCCTACCTGTGGTCAGCCCGGGACCTGGTGATCCTGCCCGGCGCCCCCGGCGAGGACCCGCGCGGCCTAGCTATCGATGAAGACCTCCTGCTGGTGTTCCGGATCGAGGACGGCTGGGTGCTGGTGTGCGAGACCTCCGTCCGTCTGGTCACCGGCCCGGAGGAGGTATCCCGGCTGGAGTTCGGCGAGGTGATCGACCGGGCCCGGTGGACACCGGACGGCCTGCAGATCCACGACGTCGAGGGTGCGGCGACGATAGTCACGGTAGCGGGCGGCCAGCTGGTCGCGGTCGCGGTCGCGGAGGCGGGCAGGCCGGCACGAGCGCGGGAAGGAGATCGGCGATGAGCGATCAGGACGGTCAGCTGCGGCTCGACCTGGACGAGGTCGCCGGCCAGTGGGCCCGCCTGCGCCCGCAGTGGGCGGCCCGGGGCCTGATTGTCGGGCCCTGCACCTGGCGGGATGCCCGCGCGGAATGGCCGAAGCCGCTGGTCACCTTCCGCAGCCAGGTCACCGAGCCGGAGTCCGTCGGCATCGAGCTGATCGCCAGCGAGACCCGCGTCGCGCAGGTGGTCATCTGGCGCGGCGGATGGGCCGACATTGAGGTGCTCGCGGACGACCGGGGGATAATCCGGAACCCGCCGTTGCCGGACGTTGACGCCTGCATCCGCCACACCGAGGCCGCCGCCGCCGAGATCCAGGCCCTTCCCGTGCCGGCCGGGCGGCTGGAACACGGCGACCGGTGGGTGCTGGAGCTGTGGATCGCCGATGTCATCGTGCTGTACGACTGGCTGATGAGCGTGGATCTGTCGACTGTCCCGGTGAGCCACAAAGCCGAGAAACAAGCACTAGCGGATCTGCTGAACGCGATGGAGTGGCAGGTTCACGTGCCGGTCTCCGAAGAGCTAACCGACCGGGCGAGATACCTGGTCTCCAAAGACATGGGCTGGTAGCGATGAGCCGCAGGCCCCGCCCGCGGGCCACTCAGCCGCCTGGTCAGAGGCGTCCTGGCGGGTCCCGCCGCCGGGTTCGCTGCCCGGATGACACGGCGGGACGGTGACGGCCGTGGGCAGCAGCACGGGAACAGACCTTGACCATGACCACGACCTTGGCGGGCTCACCGGGCTGCCAGGCATGGAACCGGTGACAGACCAGCTCGCGCTCTGGATTGCGGTGGTGCGGGCCGAGCGGTCCCGCCGCCAGGCCGGCGTCGAGATCCTGCGCCCGGGGTGGAAGAACCTGGTGTTCACCGGCGGTCCGGGCTCCGGCAAGACCCGGGCGGCCAAGGCCATCGCCCGCATCTACCATGAGCTGGGCCTGCTGTCGTACGGGAACCTGCGCGAGGTGCCCGCCGCGGACCTGGCGGGAACCACCCCCCGGGAGACGGGGGAGCTCATCGGCGAGACGGTCCGGCGAGCCGTCGGCGAACTCGTGATGATCCCCGACGCGCACGCCTGGTCCGGCCTGCACGACCGCGGACAGCACGTACTCCGCTGCCTCTACCAGGAGCTGACCTACTCCCGTGATCACCTGGGCGGTCAGCTAGCCGTGATCCTGGCCGGGCAGGCAGCCCCGCTCCGCGGCATGCTGGCCGCGAGCCCGGCGCTGGCCGCCCGCTTCCCCGCGGTCATCGACTTCCCCGGCTACACCGCCGCCCAGCTCGCCGGAATCTTCGCCACCCTGGCCGGTGAGGCCGGGTTCACCCTTACCCCCGCGGCCGTCCGCAAGGCGGCGGGGGTGCTTGCCCAGGCCGATCGCGGCCACGGCTCCGGCAATGCCCGGCTGGCCGTCCGACTGCTGGACCAGGTCACCGCCAGCCAGGCCCGCCGGATCACCGCAGCCTCCCATTCCCCAGATCCGACCACGCTGAGCACGATCCGCGCGACGGATATTCCCGAGCACGTCCAGCCCTCAGACACCCCCGGCGGGGATCAATGGCCAGGCCAGTACCTATAGCAGTCACACCTGGGCACCCTCGACCCTCTCGCGGTCTCCCCGCAAGGCGGGGGCTCGTGCCAATTCCAAAACGAGCCCCGGCCACCGTTCAGGGCCGAGCGGATGATGATCGTCACGTCGTAGCACCACGCGTGCCAGTGGCCGTCGGCTCCCGGCTAATCAGGACTTCGGGTTCTCGCCCGCGTCTTGCTCACATGCCGAATAGCGGGCGTCGCGCGAGTGCATAAATATGCACTCGCGGGAATATCCACTCGTAGTCCAGCCAGCCTGATCGCTGTTTCAGGGAATTGCGCACGGCTTTGCCATTCACCCCCCAGGGCTCCGATTAGACGCGATTTAGTGATCATCCCCATGAGCATCCTGTATACAGATTGCCTATTCCAGCCATGCGGCATGCGGTCCGCTAAAGTTAATCACATATTGTAATGACTCGATTCTTTAGCGTTACATCTACATGCCGCATCTGCCCTGCCGCGTCGGCATCACGAGACAGGTAATGTCTCGACATATATCTGCCAAGCAGACAGCTGATCCGGATTGATCATTCATATGACGCCCTGACTGGACATTGACCTAATGATGGCGGCGGTGCAACACTCAGGTACGCGGTTGTGGCCGGGCCTAGGCGGCTGCCGTGGCCAGGAGGCCTGCTACCGCATGGGAGGAATCACCGCTACGTAGCAAGAAATTATGAGTGGCCGCTAAACGGCCGGGGGGACGGGTATTTATGTCCGGATGTGAAGTGCAGCTTAACGTGATTCCGAAACAGCACCTCACTTAAGCGCCTGGTGGGCTAGATGAGGAAAGGGTCCTCCGAGCCTGATCACGCGCCGCCGCCTAGTGCACCTGATGGCGAGGCGACGCGGACCTTCCTGGGCGGTGATCCGGTCAGTCGGTCCCGGCAGGATGAGGCAGCGAACTCGTCGCCTCACGCACCGACGGAAGTGGTGCCGCCCCACGCGCCGACGGACGTCGTAAGGCACGGTCCCGGGGTGCCCGCCATCCCGCCCGCAGGCCAGGCCGGGCTGACGGCGGAGCGGATGGGGAACGTGGGCCCGCCGCCGGAAATCGTCAGGTACGGCCCTGGGGTGCCCGCCACCCCGCCCGCGGGCCAGGCCGGGCTGACGGCGGAGCGCGTGTGGCGCGCCAGCCGCCCAGCTAAGCCGGCCCGGCGAATGGCCCGGCTGCGCCGGCTGTTCGGCCTAGTCCTCACCGTGATCCTGCTCGCGGCGACCGGCATAACGCTGTACCTGCGCTTTCACCATGCGCCGTTCCGCGTGACCGGGGTCGTGATATCGCAGCAGACGCGAACTGGATGCGGAGTCGACGTCACCGGGCGGATCACCACCAACGGTTCAGCCGGGACGGTCTCCTATCAGTGGCTGTTCCGGCCCGACGTGCAACCGCCCCAGCCGCTGAGCCAGTCAGTCATCGCGGGGCAGCACGCTGTGTACGTGACCGCCGCTGTCGAGGGAACGGGTCACGGCAGCGCGCCGGAGACAGTCACCTTGCAAGTCCTCGGCCCTGAGCTAACGACCGCTTCGACGGCCATGGTGGTCAGTTGCCGATAAACATCTATCACCAGCGGGCGGGAGCCCGCGTTATCCCTGCACCTGCAGGGCGCGGTACCCGGCCCTCATGAGCCGGGCTGAGGGCCCGAAGGGGGGCGGATTTTCATGCCAGAGTGGAAGGTTCCCGGATACACCGAGCTGAAGATGCTCGGCTCAGGCGGATTCGGCGATGTGGTACTGGCCAGACACGACGCATCAGGCGTACTGGTGGCAATCAAATACCTGCGCCAGGGCCTGCTGGCCGACGCCGAATTCGCCGAGATGTTCCGCGGTGAGGCGACCGTGCTGGCCTCCCTGGACGACCCGAACGTCGTCCGGCTGTACGAATACGTCGAATCGTCGCTGGGCGCCGCTATTGTCATGGAGCTCATCGGCGGCGTCTCGCTGCGCGAGATCCTGACTTATCAGGGTAAAACGACGGCCGAGGCTGCACTCGTAGTCCTGCAGGGCTCGCTGATGGGACTGGCGGCGGCGCACCGGCGCGGTGTCGTGCACCGGGACTACAAGCCGGAGAACGTGCTCGTCAACGGGGACGGCGTGAGCAAGCTAACCGATTTCGGCATCGCGGCGCGCGCCGGTGACCGCCCGGTCCCGGCCGGCACCTTGGCGTACGCGGCGCCCGAGCAGATGTCCGGTGCCCCGGCCGGCCCGGCCAGCGATGTCTACTCGGCCACGGCCACCTTTTACGAGTGCCTGACCGGCCGTCCGCCCTTCAGCGGAGAATCCGAGGACCTGCTCCGCCGGCATCGCTCCGAGCCGGTACCCCTGGATCCGGTGCCCGAACCGCTGCGGCCGCTGGTGGCCACTGGAATGGCCAAGGACCCAGCAAGCCGGCCAACCGACGCGACTACCTTCGTCGCCGAACTCAAGACGGCCGCATCAGGTGCTTACGGCCGGCACTGGCAGGAGCGCGGCCAGTCGCACCTAGGCGAGGCAGCGCTCCTGCTGGCGGCCCTGTGGCCCTCCGGCGCGCCGCCCACCGTGCAAGGCACCACCGTGCACCGGATCCGCCTATTCCAGCATGTCAGCGCCGTCAAGGCGGCCATCGCGGCTGGCGCGGCGATCGCGGTCGTAGCGGCCGGCACGGCGCTCGCCGTCACCCGTAACTCCTCCTACCAGCCCAGTGCCGCAGATCATGCCCTGGCGGTGCAGTCAGTCTCGCTCCAGCCGTCACCGGCCGTCCTCTCGCCGTCGCCGGGCACGGGGTCGCCGACCTCGCCGGTCAGGTCGACCTCGGGGTCCTCCGGGTCGTCGGGATCCTCCGGGTCGCCCGCCACGGGGTCGTCTCCGACGTCTACAGGGGTGGGGCCCTACACTGGGCCCCCGCCTACTAAGTCATCCCCTGCCCCGGTGTCGCCGCCCTCTACTACGACTACGTCGACGCAAGCCCCGCAGGTACCGCAAATAACGAGCGTCGGAACATACACACAAGGCGAATTGGTCTATTTCGACATCGATTACTCCGATCCAGGCAATGACGCCGAAGGTTTCGGCTTCGTGGGCGTTGACGGATCTGGCTGGGCCGAGGAAAACCATCCGTTCTCCAGCCCGTCTTACGGCATCGTCGGGACAGATAGCATCGCCTATCCGTTCAACGAAGAATGCGGGACAGCTCAGCAGTATGAAAGTTCTGTCGACGCCTGGATATACGACACGGCAGGAGACCGTAGCACTCCCGTCGTCATCCACCTAGTCTGCACAACCTGACTGGCTACGGGCATCTCCGAGCACGACGCCGATGCCGTCCACACAAGGTGCTGAGCAACCGGGAAGCCTGTTGTCGTCGAGCGCGGCCGCCGGTCATTGGGCGGCCTCTTGTCATCAGGAGGTCACCCAGCCCTGGTTTGTCTCCGGGGACGTCCGCTTCTGCCGCCAGGTGCGCGCCGCGGCGCCTCGACCGGGCGGTGTGGACGGACGCCATCGGCGGCAGCGAGGGCGACCCTAGTCGCTAGCCCGTCCGGCGCAACAGCCCCCACCCCCCGCATCCGGCTCTCCGGTGGGGTGCGGGGCCCGGCTGCCCAATCCGCGAGCCGGGGCCCTGCGCCGGTCAGCGGCCGGTCAGCGCGCCCGCAGCCACTTCGCCGTCCAGGTGAGCAGCACCTTGGACACGGAGGTCTCCGGCGTCTTGAGGTTCGGTGCCTTCACCACGTACACCGGGTAGGGCCCCGGCTTCGGGCCCGCCGCCCAGTAGTAGCGGACGTTGGTGAACGTGACGTCGCCGAAGTCGACCATGTTCGGGTGCGTGAACGGGCTCTCGACCACGGTCTCGGCGGTCTGCGGGTAGCCGGACGGGATGAGGAACGACGCCGGGCAGTAAAGGAGTCCGGCCGAGGGGCAGTCCAGGCTCCACGACCAGTCCTGGGTCGGGTCGGCCAGGCTCAGCTCATAGGAGTTACCGCCGGTGTAGTACACCGTCGCGGTGACCGAGTCGCCCGGCTCAACCGGGTCGCTGGTGGGCAGGTTCTCCGGTGGGTACGCCTGCGGCACGCCGAGGCCGATGATCTCGTACCAGGCGTAGGCCTGCTGCGTGGGCACGCCGTCGGAGATGACGCAGTAGGTAGCCACCCCGTCCTGCACGAGCGGCAGGCCGGGCGCCAGCCCGATCAGGGACAGCAGGCTCGCGTACCCGCCGAGGCCCGCCCAGAAGCCCACCTTCGCGCGGGAGTTGGCCTCTGCCGCGGTGCACGCCGAGCGGCCGGTGAGCACCGGCACCGTGAAGGTCGAGGTGATCTCGTAAAGGGTGCCGCCCTTCCCGTCGATCAGGTGGCCGTTCCACATCGCATTGGGCAGTGTCCCCGTGGCGACCGGGCTGGCGGCGGGCGAGGCGGCGGCGGGCGTGGCCGCCACCGCGGTGAGGCCGCCGAGCAGCACGGCGGCGCCGGCCGCGGCGATGATTTTGTGGAACATGACGATTTCCCTCCCAGAAGGGTCAGCCCAGGGGGCTGACCATTGCAGTCTCCGTTCTCCTCCCTTCATCGCTGTCGCCTCGCTCTCTTCGCGCGAAGCCAACCCACGGATTGTAACGCGACTTTTGGGCGGAAACCAGGGATAAAGATCACTAAACCGGCTGTTTATCGGAGGGCAGGTTGGAGTTGGAGTCAGACCTTCCTGCCCCGTGCCTGCGGCCTGATTCAACCCCCCGCCCGGGATCATCAACCGGGCACCTGAATGGAGCTGGAAGTGGTGAGGATCGGTAACTCAGCCCCGGCGCCGTTGTTCAAATTCGTCGCTCTTCCCAACGACTGTGCTCTTTCCGCTCCGCTGGCAATTGGGGCTTCGGATGACTTCCGTCCGGTATGGACGTCGAGTGGGCGTACGGAATTCGTGACGGAAGGTGAACCGCATATGACCTACGCTGAGGTCAGCCGTTCCTGACTTCCTGCAATCTCCAGGCCCGCTCCAGTCTCCAGTGGAATACCGGCGAAGCCGGCACCTGGGCGCGCGAAGGTGACCCGCGTAAAGGCGCTCTTCTGACCGTGACCAGGCGCACTCTCATGCCGCGGACAGGTCGAGCGTCGAACATTAGGCTCCGAGGCGGCGCTGAGGCCGCGTGATCGCGGAGGCTACGAACTGTGGTAGCCGGAAACTGAGACTGACGCGGAACCCGTCGCGACACGCCCGTGTGGTGGGCTGGTCCGGGCCGTGCAGCCTGCGATAGCGGGTGACAGAATGAGACCTGGCACCTGCGCTGGCTGCTGCGTGGCTGGGTGCGTCCGGTACCTGGTGAGGCCTTTTCAATCAGTGAGCCTTTTTCATCCTGGTTATGCGGCGTGGATCTCCAATGCGTGGATGGCCTTGGCGAGTTGTCCGGCGCGCCAAGGGCAGCAGCGGAGCTTGCGGAGGATCCGCCAGTTCTTGAGCAGGGCGTTCGCCCGTTCGCCGGGTGCGCGGAGCTTGGCGTGGGCGCGATTCGCTTCCTTCTGCGATCCGGGTTTGCTCTTTCCCCGGTACGGGATCTTCGCGTGCGTGCTGCCCAGGTAGCCCTTGTCGGCCAGCGTGACCAGCCCGGCGGCCTCGAGCTCGGCCAGGACGCCCCAGATCCATTCGGCTTTCTTGTCGTGGACCGAGCCGGGCAGTGCCCCGGAGACCCACAGGATGTCGCCGCTAGGGCTGGCGATGACCTGCAGGTTCATTCCGTGGCGCCGGTGCTTGCCGGAGTAGAACGGACGGTCCGCGGCGACCCGGTCGACCGGGATCAGGGTGCCGTCCAGGACCACGTAGGCGGACCCCGTCTTCTTCGCGTCCCGCACCGCCTTGCGCAGCTTAGGCGCCCGGGCCGCGAGCAGCGCCACCGTCTCGTTCACGTACCTCCAGGCCGTGGCCGTCCCGACACCGAAACCGGCCGCCACCTCGGCGAACGTCTCGCCTTTACGCAGGTAGACCAGGACGAGGAGCGCCTGCTGGCCGGGGTTCAGCTTCCGCCACAGCGACCCGATCGAGGCGCGGTGCCGGCGGACGATCCGGGCAGCATAGTTGAGGGTCTTGGAAGACAACGGCAGCGCGGCACGGTAGAAAAGCACTGAAGCCCCTGGTGGTGAGTGTCGTTTTGGTCGACTGCCTCAATTACCGGGGGCTTCCTCGTTGTTCACGGCGACACGCCGCACCACTACCAGACCGTGACCAACCTGCTACAACCAGGATGAAAAAGGCTCAGTAGAAGCCTGTGAGTGCCAGCTTGAGCCGAGATCGATTCGCATCTGCTGGGCCAGGGCCTTTATGTCGCCGCGTTCCTGATCGGTGGGGGTGATCTTGTCGTATGCAAGCATGGCGGCCAGGTCTTCCAGCGCCAGGACGTATTCTCCGACGTCGATGACGTGGTGCAGCCATTGAGCTTGATCGGCGGGCAGCCGGTCAGAGAAGGTAATCACCAGGCGTATAGCCGTCCGGCCAGGTCGTCGTAATACGCAGAGTCATGTACCGGATTCACACGATGCCTACCAGTGTTGATCCAGGCTCTTGCCATGGCCGCGAGGGCAGTGACCATAGCCGCCCTCCGATACGTTCCAGTGCTGGTAGCAATACGGGGCGTCGCAGCCCTGGCAGAATCCTGCGTCGTCATGCAGGCCGACGCGGTGGACCTGGGCGAAGGACACAGGAGACCGGAACGCCTGGGCGATCCGGCCGGCCCGGCTGGCGTCGATTGGGTCGCCGTAGCCGTTGCCGGCAGCGACGCCCTGGAACAGCAGGTACCACTGTCCCGGCTGGCGCTGCCTCTCGATGCTGTCCTGCACGGTGCGGGGCCACTGGTCCCACTCGACGGGCAGGCGTCCAGGGGCGACGAGCTCGACGCGTGCTGAGGGAGTTCCGCATACCGCGCACGGCGGAGTCACCACCATCGCCTGAGGCATCATCTGCGCCTCGAGCAGGTCCTCGCCTTCCCGTTCCCAGGCCAGGACCCGCTCGTGCTCCCTCCGGCGCTGGCGTACCTGGTCCAGGCATACTTCGACGGCTTCGGAGTCCAGCACGCGGTACCCTCCGTCGGCCCGCTCCCAGATGCCGGCGGTGCACAGCTCGGCCGCGGTGCTGGTGGTCTCGATGGCCAGGCCGTCGAGGTGCTCGAGGTAATCGTCGGGGACGAACCCGGGGTGGCCGCAGGAGGCGGAGTGCGCTGTGGTGAGGACCTGGAGGTCGTAGGCAGCCCTCGACATCACGCGCTCTTGGCCGTCGGAGGTTTCGGTGTCCTGCATGATGATGAAGCTGAGGTGTCCCGGATCTTCCCGGTTGTCCGCGGCCTCGCCGCTGCTCATCGGCGGTCACTGCGGCAGAGGTAACGACGATTCATGGCAGGCTCCCTGACTGACGACCCGGCACATGAATGATTGTGGTGGCCGGTGCGCCGGACGCGCAGCCGGGCTGGCTTTCCGTAAGCACACCGTCACAAAAGCAGCTTCCGGACATTTGTCGTTGCAACGCCTGGTGTCCCGTGACAACGTACTTTCCTGTTCGCCAATGAAGATTGCTCAACCGGTTGACCTGCGGCTTTTGCCGACTGCAACCCGGCCGACGACGCCGACCACCTGACATCGAAGATTCCTCTGCGCAGGTCAGCCCATTGCAGCGAGCAATCTGCGTTGTCACGGGACACCTGGTCGGGATTCCCGCCGTTGAGCAGGACTACGTAATGGTCGGTTTTCGCCACCACGCTGGTGAGTACCGGGAGCGCGAACGCGTGGAAGAAGATCCATCTATTCGTCACGGTCGAGGCTCTAGAGCGGTCCTCAGGGATGGCCGGCGTATCCGAAGCGGTCAGGCGTCCGGCTGTGTCATCCAGCCGCTGAGCGGCCGGTGGCCCAGATCATGCGGCGGCTCGTAGAATATGGCGTCCCGGTGGTTCTGGTCGCTGCACATGCCGCACCACAGCGTCTTATGCCCCATGCCCAGGCCGTGCCCGGCTCTTTCCTGTGCCGGCCCGCAGATGCACGGCATCCACGAGATTTTCTGCGGCTTACCACGAGCAAGCGAATGCCCAAACGGGCAATACTCGGGCTTATGGAAAAAGAATGGAACAGGCATCCCAAGACTATGCCCTGAACTGCTGCTCCCAACCACAGGAGGACCCGCGTCTCACGGACCGGTCGGCTGGCTAAATGCGGCTCGGGCTGGACCTGCGCCGTCGCAGCGGCCACCTCCCAGCCGCCGGGGTCATCTCGGGCGGCGCCGCGGAAGGCGTCCCACGCGGTGGTCAGAGCGTCGGCCACGTTGATGGCGACCACGGTGAGCGCGACGCTCACCCGGACGTAGTCGGCGCCCCGGCGGAGCTCGGACGCGATCTCCGCCGAGACGACCGCCGGATCAGCAGCACCGGCGAGATCGCGCTCGAAGTCCGCGCGGACCGCTCCCCAGGCACGCCACCCGCCGCGGCGCGGCACGGTGAGCTGCACCGCGTAGTGCGTCTTGGACCTGCGGGCCGTCCCCCTCGGCATACCTTCATGATCACATAACCCCTCTGGCCTGCGAGAACCCGGGAGCTACGCAGTCCGTCGATCGCGGCAGCCAGGTCATCACGGCCATCCCATTGAAGATCCTGGTGCGGGCGGAACCCCTCAGCTGCTGATCACGACACGTCCGGCCCGTTGAGGCAAACACCACTACCGGGACCCGCCGCCGAACAAGAAGTCTTCAGACGGCGCACCACGTCCGTGAACGTCCCGCAACGACCCTCTCGCCTGGGCCGCATGAACACGCTGGCTTCCTGGGCCGAACACCTCGCCCAGGCACTCCTGCAGGAACCCCTCCCAGACGCTGGGCGCACGTCCAGGGCGTCGCCACCCGCGCACGCAGCCTGGCACCCGTGCTCGGCGCTGACGCCGATCTCCTGCAAGCCGCCGCCTGGCTGCACGACATCGGCTACGCGCCCGTCCTCGCTACCACGGCTTTCACCCCTGGACGGCGCCCGGTACCTACGCGACACCCAGCACGCCGGCACCATGCTGTGCCGGCTCGTCGCCCACCGCTCCTGCGCCATGATCGAAGCCGAGGAGCGCGGGCTCGCCGATGGCCTGAGCCTGGAGTTCAAGCCCGCGCCGGACGCGCTGTCCAGCGTGCTGACCTACTGCGACATCACGACCAGCCCGGACGGCGGGCTCCTGTCGGCCGAAGAGCGGCTCGCCGAGATCCATCACCGCTACGGCCCGGGGCACCTGGTGAGCCGGTCAATCCAGCGCGCCACGCCGATAATCCTCCGCGCAGTCGAGCAAGTCCACGACAGAACCGCCCAAGCGCATAACTCTGCAGACCGGAAGGAAGAGGATGTCTAGACGATCTTGGTCTTGGCTGGAACCGGGTCCGATTGGCTCCCGGAATGGCTCCCAGGGCCTGTTCGATAAGTTCGAATTATTTCCTTGAGCTGGAGCCCCGTTACGGAATCGAACCGTAGACCTTCTCCTTACCATGCATGCCGGTTTTGTCTGATGACATCTTGTGGAGTCGTATTACCGCAGGCCAGGTGGATATCGGCGTCTGGGTGCGTCGCACTGCGTCCGGCGCCATCCGGAGGCGTTGTCACTTGGTTTGTCACTGGCTTCAGCACCTCCTTTCGAACCGACGTCTCAATCTGGTCTCAATGAAGGTGGCCGAATCTGCCGTCGGTCCGCAGGCTACCTGGTAGCGACTCTGTAAAGATGACAGATATCGAGGCAGCAGCAGTGCGACGGTGCTCGATTCAAGTAACCGTCCGCAGCTACTGGCTCACCAGAAGCAAGGTCCTTGAGTGGTAAGTAATCGGTGAACCCGTGGGAGCCCGGGTTCTCGAGTCGGCCCTGGTGCGGTCCTGGGCGGGCGGCCTGTTGGTGACGGTCCTAGCGGAGATGATGCGACACGCCTGTTTTGGTGCGTGACACGGGATTTCCGGTGGTGTGCACTTGACCGGGTGCCGTCTCGCGCGACGAGTGATGCGGATGCTGACGCTGCTGCGTGGCGTGCGCGTGCGCTGCGGGCCGAGGTGCTTGCTGAGCAGCTGACCGCGGAGAAGGCGGCGCTGAATGCGCGGGTGGCGGGGCTGGCTGCGCAGGTGGAGCAGCTGACGCAGACGGTCGCGACGCTCAGTGGCCTGCTGTTCGGCACCTCCAGCGAGCAGAAGAAGCCTGCCCGGCGGCCCGGCGCCGGCGAGGATGATGATGATGCTCGCGGCAGCGGTCAGGAGCACCGTCCGGGCAAGGGCAAGCGGGGACAGCGGCGCGGGTCGCCTGGTCACGGCCGCCGGCCGTACGCGCACCTGGAAACCGAGGAGCACATCATCGACGTGGATCCGCTGCTGCGGGTCTGCCGCTGCTGCGGAACCGGGTACGAGTTCCTGGACACCGAGGACTCCGAGCAGATCGACTGGCGGGTCACGCTGATCCGGATCCTGCACCGCCGGCGGCGGTACCGGCGGCGCTGCGACTGCCCGGCGAAACTGGCCGGGCGGGCCACGGTGTGCGCGCCGCGGGCACCGAAGGTGATCCCCAAGGGCCTGTTCACCGCGCAGTTCCTGGCCCGCCTGGCCTACGAGAAATACGTCCTCGGCCGGCCGCTGCACCGGATCATCGCCGCGCTGGCCGCCGACGGCCTGGACGTCGCCGAAGGCACCCTGGTCGGCGCGCTGGCGCAGATCGCGCCGCTGCTGGACCCCTGGGTGGACGCGATCCAGGAGCACGTCGCCGCCGCCGGCTACGTGCGTGCCGACGAGACCGGCTGGCGGGTCTTCGCCGATACCCCCGGCAAAGAAGGCAGCCGCTGGTGGCTGTGGACATTCCTGGCCGATGACGCCGCCCTGTTCGTGATGGACCCCTCCCGCGGCGCCGTCGTGCCCGCCGCCGTGCTCGGCGTTGACCGGGACCAGGCCATCCTGGAAGCCGGGCGGCGGCTGGTCATCTCCTCCGACTTCTACGGCGCCTACCAGTCCCTGGCCGCGGTCGAGGGCATCGACCCGCTCTGGTGCTTCGCTCACATGCGCAGGTACTTCCTGCGGGCCGGCGCCGCCCACCCGGTTGCGCTGGGCGAATGGTGCCACACCTGGACCCAGCGGTTCGCGCAGCTGTACCGCGCCCACGCCGCCCTGCGCACCGCGATCACCCCGGCAGAGGGCACCGGCACGAGCGCCGAAGCGAGCGCGAGTCAGAGCGAGGCACGCGAGCGTTCCCTGGCCCGCTACCACCGGGCCTTCGACAACATCGACGCCGCCCGCATCCAGCAGGCCGCGCACGCTGACCAGCTGCACCCGGCCGCCGCCAAGGTCATCGCCACGCTGAACAACGAGTGGGACGGCCTCAGCCGGCACCGTGACCTCCCGCACCTGGACCTGGACAACAACGCCGCCGAACGAGCGCTGCGCACCCCCGTCATCGGACGCAAGAACTTCTACGGCTCCGGCGCCGCCTGGGCCGCCGACCTGGCCGCCGACATCTGGACCATCACCGCCACCGCCGCCTGCAACGGCACCGAGCCCCTGCACCAGCTCGCCGAATACCTCACCGCCTGCGCCGCCAACGGAGGCAAGCCGCTCACCGGTGCACAACTCGACCCGTACCTGCCCTGGACCCCCGCCGGACGCGCCCGCCACATCGGCGACCCCGACGACCCATAACCAGGACGCCAGCCACAATCCACCCGTTGCGCGCCAGGCTCAGCACCTCACTAACCGCCAACGGCCGCGTCCGCACGCCCCCACGGGTTCACCGATTACTTACCTTGAGTGACTTCAAGATATCTTCTCAATAGACCTAGCATGCGCCCATCCTAGTGTCCTGAGTCGTTAATTCGTTCACAGTATGCGGCGAGGGTTTCCAGGATCTCGTCAGCGCTCTTGGTCCACACGAACGGCTTTGGGTTCTTGTTCCACTCGTTGATCCACTTGCGGATGTCGGTTTCGAGTTCGGTGACGCTGCGGTGGGCTGACCGGCGGAGTTTCCGGTTGGTGAGCTCAGCGAACCAGCGTTCGACGAGGTTCAGCCACGATGAGCTGGTCGGTGTGAAGTGCAGGTGGAACCGGGGGTGCTTCAGCAGCCACTGATGGATCGCGGGGGTCTTGTGGGTGGCGTAGTTGTCCAGGACCAGGTGCAGGTCCAGGTCCTTGGGCACGGCGGTGTCGATGAGCTTGAGGAAGCGGAGGAATTCCTGGTGCCGGTGCCTGCGGTAGGGCTGGGCGATTACCGACCCGCTGGCCAGGTCGAACGCGGCGAACAGGCTGGTGGTTCCGTTGCGGACGTAGTCGTGGGTCATCCTGGCCGGGGTCGTGGGGAGCATGGGCAGGCAGGGCGCGGTCCGGTCCAGGGCCTGGATCTGCGATTTCTCGTCCACGCATAGCACGAGGGCGTTCTCCGGCGGGCTCATGTAGAGGCCGACGACGTCGCGGACCTTGTCGATGAACTGGGGGTCCGTGGACAGCTTCCAGGTCTGGATGATGTGCGGCTTGAGGCCGAACGCCCGCCAGATCCTGGACACCGCCGACTGGGACATGCCCTCTGACCTGGCCATCGTCCGGGTGGACCAGTGCGTGTCCCCGCTTGGCGGCGTCTGTTCCAGCGTCGCGGTGATCACCTTTTCCACGTGCTCGTCGGTGACCGTGCGCGGCCGGCCGGGCCGCGCCTCGTCGCTCAGCCCCTTCAGGCGGGCCTCCAGGAACCGTGACCGCCACTTGCCCGCCGTCGTCCGCGATATCCCCAGTTCGGCGGCCACCGTACTGACAGCGGCGCCGTCTGCGCAGGCCAGGATGATCCGCGACCGCAGCGCCAGTGCCTGCGCGGTCTTCCGGCGCCGCTCCCATGCCTCCAGGACCTGCCGCTCGTCATCGGACAGCACCAGCGGCTCAAGCTTCGGACTCGCCATGAGCCAAGCATATTAGGTGAATAGGAATTATTGACTCAGGACACTAGACGAAGATCATCAGAAAGGACCATCGAGAACGGACACCTCATGTCAAATCCGATTAGCTGACGCTATGCTTTAGGATATTTGTCGGGAGCAGCCATGAATACCGCAGTGACAGTTGCAATTATCACGGCCCTCGTCTCCGCCATTGGTTGGGTAGTAAATTACATATTCGCGATGACTACGGATGCAAGACGGCACCGCATTGGCGGGCAGCTAGCTCATGTGGAAAAGCAACTTTCGGATCTTTACGGTCCTCTAGCGTTCCTTATTATCGAGGGAAATGCATCCTACCGCGATCTTCTCACTACCCTTGGGCGCGAACAGGTTTTTCGGGAGAATTCAGACCTCTCTTCTGATGAGCAGTCGCTCTGGCTCTTCTGGGTGGACAATGACTTTATGCCTAGAAATGAAGCCATACAACGCCTACTGTCCTGCAACGCCCATCTTATTGATAGTGAGACTATTCCCGCATCCTACGAAGCATTTATGGATCACTATAATTCATGGCGGGTGACTCATCTGCGCTGGAAGGAAGATCAAATTAATTATTCTTGGCATTCGAAGGTAGATTGGCCCAGAGAGTTTAATGAAGACGTTCAAGTGACATTCAGGCGGCTTAAACACGAGCATGCAGAGCTAGCAGGACTCCTTTCAGGTCGTCGAAATAGGTATTGGAACTGGCTCCAAAGAGCGTAGATCTCAGAAGGGCATCGATGTGTACACCACGATGAATATGTGCATACCAGATGAAGCTGCAAGGTTGTCCGTGGCCATGAGAAAGTGGCTCTGGGTTAATTGTCGTGAGGTGATCTGCCCGGCGTGTCAGTGGCGTCGATCATCGTGTTTGTGATTATGACGGGCACGCGACCTTGAAGCTGTCACTGTTCTGGTTCCTCACCTGGCCTACATGACCATCGAGCGGTTGTTCGCGGTAGGTAGGAAGTGCTTAATGGCTTGCAGACGCGCCGGTTCTTCTGCGGCAACTACGTGTGTGCCAAGACGACGTATGCGGAGCAGACAGCGGCCCTGATGACCCGTTGTGGGCGGCGGAACTGCAGCCTGCAAAAGGTCGCGCCGGTCCTGGGCGGCCGCGCGGCGTCCCGCTGACCGGCAGACTCTCCTGCGCGGTGAGCCGGTCAACGCTCGTGCGGCTTATCCGCGCGGCCGCTGATCCGGCTGACAAGACACCCCGCTGGTGCCGGGTTGCCAGTCACCGGGGGAGGTCTGGGAGCACGGACTCGGGCCCGGCATGCCGAGATTCACGTGGCACCGGCTCGCGGGCTGATCGTCACCGAGATACGCGCCGCGCTTTATCGCGATCGATAGTCGACTATGCACGATAATTAACGCGCAGATGGTTTAAAGTGCCTTCCCGGATCCGCTTGACGTTCCAAGCACGATACAGTTAGTAATAGCAGCACGTATCACAAGTCACCGCGGTTCAGGGAAATGAATGTCGGCGCAGTGCGTCGTCCGAGGGGGATGACATCGTTGGACGGTTCGGATGAGACAGGTCTGTCCGTGGGAGACTACGAAGTCGCGGTGGCCATGGTCCCTGCTGGCAATCTGCACAGACCATCCTTCCAGGCACAAGAGACTGCTACTGCCGGACCCGGTTTCGACGAAACCTCAGGACGCCACGCCGCGGGAAGGTCTTCCCTGCTCGCGAAGGGGGACCCAGCGGTAAAGATCGCAACTGAGGCCATCGCACGACAGATTGGACTGGCAGCCCAGAGAATCGCCGAAGCGATTGACACGCAAGCAATCTCCTCGCCAGCTTCCGGTGCCCTGGATTTGGAATCCGTCGAGGTTTCCTTCGGCGTGACATTGTCCGTTGGAGTCGAGGCGATGTTCACCGCCAAATCCGAATCCAGTGCGGAAGTAACTATCATCCTCAGCCGACGATCGCTGAAATAGCTCACTATTAGCTATCATGAGCGCGCGAGATCCGCTGGCTAAATTCGGCCAGGCGCCCCAGGTCGGCAGGATAATGACCGACACCGAGCGACTTGCCCGCATGATCAATGAGTACGCCGACTACATTGACGGCGAAGAGTTGCGTTCCGCGTTCGCCATCAGCGAGTGTTATGTGCTTGCCGCGTGGCACTGCGTTGCTGACAGCGCCGATAGACGGGTCTGGCTAAGGCTGCGCCAGCAGGTATCGGGGATTCAGGACTACACCTATGTGCCGCTGCGCGTGGCAAACTCTGATGTCTCTATAGATGTCGCCGTACTAAAGATTGACGAATCCGGGCTAATCGAGGCTCATCTGACGGACAACGCCGCGTCTGAGATACTCAGTTCGGCCAGCATTCGACTATCGACGCGCGTCCGGCTTTTTGACAAAGTTCGGGTCATCGGGTTTCCGGCGAGCGCGTCTAGTGCGGACAGGGATAGCAATGCGGCTACGATTGTCGACCTCGACCTGCACGTTGGCAACTCAACGGCCGTTAAGCTTTATGGCGACGCCTTCGCCGCTGTGGACCCCGTTAACCCGCGAGGCATGTCCGGTGGGCCGGTACTCAGGCGGACAGCGGGCGCACCGCAGTCGCTAGCGTCAGAAGCGGCGGTTGCAATCATCCGCGCGGTGCCCCGAGGTATGTACCCTAATACCGCCTCTGGCGGTGCCCTTATCGCGACACACATCGCAGCCGCCGCGGCCGCACTGCCTGAAATCGCCGAGGCGTTGCTACCGGCCGAGAAGATGCCGCTCAGCGATTCACTCGAGAGCCCTAGCTCTCGGCGAGTGATGGTGCCTCGGCAGCTCCCGCCTAGGATCGCACATTTCACTGGCCGTGAGGAAGATCTAGAGAGGCTGGACAGCCTCCTAACCGGTGAGCAGGGACAGGACCAGCGAACGGCGGTGATCTCCGCGATAGACGGCACAGCAGGGGTCGGGAAGACCGCGCTGGCGATTCACTGGGCACACCGGGTGCGCGATCATTTCTCCGATGGGGATCTCTATGTCAACCTGCACGGATACGACTTCTCCACGCCCGTTGAGGCCCACCAGGTAATGGATTATTTCCTTCGCTCGTTGGGAATAGCAGCATCGGATATCCCGCGCGATCCCGATGCCAGGACCTCGCTGTACCGATCCGTGCTCTACAGCCGCCGCACCTTGCTGGTGCTGGACAATGCAGCCTCCGTCGATCAGGTCGCTCCCTTGCTGCCTGCCTCTGATTCCGCCTTTGCGTTGATCACCAGCAGAAGTCGTCTTACCGGACTCGGGGTCACGCACGCCACCGCCCAGCTTTCCCTTGACCTGATGACTCAGGCAGAGGCCCTGAAGCTGCTCAAGAACATCATCGGGACAGAGCGCGTTCAGCGGGAGGAAAACGCGGCGCGACTGCTAGTCGAACAGTGCGCGTATCTGCCGCTAGCACTCCGGATAATCGCCGAGAATGTAAGGATCCGGCCGCGCGCAAGCCTCGCAACTATTACTGGGGAACTCGGCGGCAATCATCATAACATAGACGATTTCGCTACGGTAGACGAGTCTCTTGCGATCGTATCGGTTTTCGACTGGTCCTATAAGCGTCTCAGCCGCGAGGACGCCGAGATCTTCAGACGACTTGGCCTGCACCCCGGTGCCGAGATGTCAGCAGAGTCGGCTGCGGCACTCATAATGTCACCTATTTCCGCCGCGAAAAGACCGCTGTACCGCCTAGCCAGCATGCACATGGTGGAGGAGGCTAACGACAGAAGATTCACGTTCCACGACCTTATGCGGCTGTACGCGGAACGAAAGTGCAGCATGGACGATGAGGACTACGTGCGATCTACTGCCTTCGAGAACCTGGCAAGCTGGTATCTTCATACGGCCAATAATGCAAACAAGCTCCTCCTGCAAAGATCACCCATTAATTTTGACAGCAAGCTCGTAGGTACTGAGCCGCTTAGCTTCGACGACTTCGCGGCTGCTCTCGGGTGGTGCGAGCTGGAACGGATAAACCTTACGCTGCTGACCGTGCAGGCCTACCAGCGCGGACTGCTCCATATAGCATGCAAGCTACCGGGCGTGCTACGGGGTTTCTATAACCTCCGAAAGCACTGGTCTGACTGGGAGAAGACTCACAATATCGCACTGGAAGCCGCCCGTCGGCTAGGTGACTCAGATGGCGAGGCGAGCATGCTTAATGGAATCGGCACGCTGATGAAGCAGACTAACCGCAGCGCTGAGGCGATCGGCTACCACCAGTCCGCGCTTGACCGGCGACGGCTGCTTGGAAGCATGGTGGATGTGGCCTCGTCACTGGATGGACTAGGAACCGCGTACCGTGATATCGGTCGCCTCGACGAGGCCCTGAAGTGTTTGCAGGAATCGCTCGCGATTCGCCAGAGCACGGGTGATAGGAAGGGACAAGGGTGGTCGTTCAACAACCTCGGTGAGACTGAGTATCAGCTAGGCAACCACGCGGAGGCTCTTCAGTTCTTTAGGCTTGCACTTGCCGCGCGGACCGAGGTTGGCGACCAGTGGGGCCGGGGGAGAACACTGCACGGCCTAGCCGAGACCTGTGACGCCCTTGGCGACCCGAGTGAGGCTAGGGCGCAGTATGAGGCCGCAGTCCACGTCCGCAAGGAGATCATGGACAGATGGGGCGTTGCGCAGTCACTTGATGCATGGGGGGACACCGAGCAACGCATGGGCAACCATGCCCATGCGCACAGCCTGTGGTCCGAGGCGCTTAACCTGCTCACCGAACTGGGCGATAAGCATGCGGACGCTGTCGCGGCGAAACTCGCATCCCGCAGCTGACCAGAGACGAGTGACATTACGAGACCAGTCCGAGTGCCTTTAGTGCCTGGACAGCGAGGACGTCGCCGATACCATGCGGTCCGCTTGCCGGCACCGGCCTGCTGATGATGCGTTCCCCCGCAGCCTGGCCAACCACGGCCTCCAAATACATATCGTCACCGGTTCGATGCTGAGCCACGGCGCCTGCCCTGCCAGACGCCGCGCTTTGCGCGCAACTCATGAGCGCCGACCTTACATCTTCGCCGGGAGCCGGACGTTGCCCGAAGCCAAGATCTACCAGAGTGGCGAACTCGCCGACAACAACGTCTATGGGACCGGCTTCCCGTTCAAGCCAGTGCAGATCACCGATCCTTGCAGCGAAGTTGTGCGGAACGAGATCCAGCACGACCGCGATGTCCCGCTGACGCAGATTGACGAACAGTTCTTGGACAGCTTTTATGACCCACGGGTCACGATCCTCGAGGAGATATCCCGAAACCCAGGCGAAGCGAACATCGCGGGATGCGACCAAGCCAGCGATCCGCCGCCACTGCCAGGCACGCACCCTATGGCTCAGTTTGTCTTCTGGCCACACCATGAGCCGACCGCGGCCGTTGAAATTGGCGGCAGCTACAACATCGGTGTGATCGCCTACTGCCCTGATGACGCCGTCGCCGGGAAATCCTCGGTCGCGAAGTGAACTGGACAGAAGTTCGCCTGCCCAGTCGCCGCCGACGGTGGCCGTGATCACCGGAAGGATGCCGGATGAGGCTGCCAGGGCGTCGGCGAAGAGCCATGCTGTGCCGCCGGGGAGGACCGTGATATCGCCTTGCGCGCTTACGTCGCCGCCCTTCAGAAGGGGTGCCAGCGAATCACCGGCAAGCGGAAGCGTGACATGCACATCAAGGCAGAGCTCGCCGACGATTAGGGCCACTGCTCTTCGCGTTGGAGCCAACCTCTCCCCTGTTTCCGTCACGCCCACCGTTCGCATAAATGCCCTATCGAGGGCTTACGTAATTCTGAAGTACCTTGAGTGACTCCAGGATGGCGTCCCGCGCGGTGGGTATGAGGTCGAGGCTCGCAATTTCGCTGACCGGCACCCACTTCCAAGTAGCGATATAATCGGTATCCTCGTTCCCTGCGAAGCTGACCTCGCTGGTGAGGGGGTAGCAGAGACGAGATACCGCGACTACCGTCTTGGCCGCATCGCCAGACCCCATAGTCCACTGCCACATCGATAGGGGAGGGCCGATCTCGATCTCAAGTCCGACCTCCTCCCGGACTTCGCGCCTGAGATGATCCGAAAGTTCCTCGCCCAACTGCAGACGTCCCCCCGGAATCTCCCATTTCAGTGGATTGTAAGGATCAGCAGCGCTTTTCTGTATCATGAGGACTTTGTCCTTGTTATACAGCACGGCTTTCTGGGCTAGCTGCAGTTCCATCTTGTACCGATCCTTTGATGAGTCGATTGAGTTCCATGGCCATCTTGTCTCGGCCAGCCTTTACGACGGAATAGCTCGGAAACGCCACCCAGTCTTCCAGCTCGGGCTTGTCGAGAGCCGCAGCCGCAATGCGGCGCAGGTATCTTGACCGTATCCTATCGGGGGTCTCCGCGTACACGATTCCTCTCCCCTTCTCCGCGAGTAGATAAGGTCGGCCCGTAAGCGCATACCGGCTGCACACCTCTTGCCAGGTGTCGAAGATTGCCGCAGGGAAATCGCTAGAGATCGAATCGGCCAGGTTAATCGCCGCGGGTAGAAAATGGAGGTGGGCGTGGTAGCACAAATCCTCACCACTTCCGGGCGGCAAGCAAGCACCGCTTCGGCCATGTTCAAACATGAGCGACTTACCATACAAGTTAATCTGCGCTTGCCGCACCGTTCGGACGAGGTTTTCAAACTCGGCTATGTCCGATTGGGGAAGCTCCGCACAACACGAGAAATGCCGCTTACTGAGTATTAAAGCATAACCTTCTGCCAACGGCCCGAGTCCCATCTGCACGTTAAAGTTCAGCGTTGACCGGATGATACGCCACGGCTCGGGCGGATAACAGAACCGGCAGTCCAACAGTCCCGGGCCCCCGCTGGACATGTCAAGCTCGTTCATGTGTCCCCAACCCCACTGTTCCCACTCCCCGCTCTCGAACGTCTTCTTCGAGGACGTCAACTTAAGCACAGGATCTACCTAGAGCGGCTGGTTGTCTAGCCGCGAGGAAGGTAGAAGAGGAGAAACCTCTGTCCGCATCGGCAGTCAGTTAGGCGTTCACTCTCTGGATCTTGAGCTAGCTCAAGATCCAGAGACATGTAGCTCCGGCCCACCTCCGGCGAACAGTCGGCATGGAACACGGCGCGTGGCGCAAGGCTTATACGCCAGAGAGGCCGCTTGGAACCCTCCAAAACAGATGAGACTTCCACAATTCTTCTACCGTGCCCGCGTGCCGTCATTGGTGATGTCCGCGTGCCTGCCCCGCATGCGCTCCGTCACGCACTACATCGAAATGTGCCTCGGGTTCATATATCCTCGATCCTTCTGGACGCCCGGGAAAACGCCGTTGAAGTCGCGGAAGAGCGCTCTATAATTGCCGGGATTCCGGTATTCTTTCCGCTGATGATTATCGGGTAGCTTGTCGACCGCCGCAACCTCGGGCCATCCACCGTCCAGCGCGTAGGCATAGTACGGATATTCAATCGGTACATTTCTAGCGATTACCACAGAGATCGGGAGGCCGAGTGATCGCGCCGCGTAACACCGGTGCATGCCGTCGTTGATCAATAGAACTGTCCGCCCGTCGCGTTCACGAGATTCTTCTACAATGGGCGGGATGACTGAAATCTGCTCGCCGGGAGCGTCGGAGGTTACTACCTGGACATCGCCATGAAGAGCGAAGGTATCCACACCTTCGACTAGAAGCGCGTCCCTGAGCTGGAGCATCTTCTCGACGCCGCCAGTCAACACATAATTCTGGGCAGGTGCGAGAACATCGGTATCGAGTGCATGGACAAGCTCTATCGGAATATTGGCGTATGGCTGCACACCATCAAAGCCGCGGAGTCGCGTCTTCCGCAGTTGGGAGATCAAACAATCTATTGAAAACGACTCAATCGAGAGAATTTCCACGTTACTTTCACCGACTAATTCGACCCGGACAATGGTACGCTACTTTCTGCTAGGTTTAATATCCAACGCAGCGTAGAGTTATAATTCAGACTCTCAACAGTTCGGCGTTTCGCATGAAACGCGGTCTAATCTGTATGGCATAACTGGCGGGACGCAACCCAGATGGCTGAGTCCTATAGGATCTGATACATGGGTGCATAGATTATGCGTATAGTGACACACTCTACTCGGCACACACCCGCATCATCACCAGAACCCAAAGGGCTCAGCTGATGCTGACCGCCTTATTCCACAGATTCGAGGAAGATCCGCTTTTCCCACCCCCCGCTTCGGCTGCGCTTTTCATCGGCAAGCTTGAGCATCTGCTCCCAGGACATGTCCGCCACGGCAGTAAGAGCGCGGAGTACTTCCAGGACGTCGGCCAGTTCGCCAGGAAGATCAGTGGCGCTCGCGTGGCTTGCTTCCCCTGCTTCTTCGACGAGTTTCGCCAAAAGCGCCTCCCGGTAGCCTACGTCATCCAGCACACGGGGTGACCGGGAGGCGCCCTTCGGACTGTATGATTTCAGGTATCCGGTCACGCACCAGCTTGCGGCAGGGAACTGACATGTAGGCAGCCTAGCCGACCGTTGTTGGGTACACCATGCCCAACAACGGTCGCTAGCGTGGCTACCGTCCGCGTGGCCGGATTCCATGCGATCTCGCCATGATCCATCCGGGAATGGCACATGGTCGATCTTCACATATCCGACACGGGGTTCATCGAAGAGTGCTAGACATGACCTGGAAATCGGAGATCACTCGTGCACCATCGGCGATCCCGCACTCCAGACCGGCCAGTCACGCCGCCTAGGTCATACACCATGATCTGATTGTTGCCAGCGCGGCCCGCGAGCCGCACGTCGGGCCCTTCTTATTGCCGGGTAACGTAGGAGCACCAGCCCGGCATCCGACGCACCCCGTGGCCGCTGCCGGTGACTTCCAGTCTTTATGACCGTATCTGACATAATATGATAGACGGCGGCCGACCCGGATATCTTGAGGGAATTCCGTAACAATATAGGTACGAGCCGCAACGAATGCAGTCAGGCGCTGCGTAGCGCCTTGGTGGTTGAAGGAGATCTAACGGAACATGAGTTCAGCCAAGCTAACGCGAAGAAGAACTTTGTACGTTGCGATCATCTGTATCTGGATACTGGCTGCGATCCTGGCTGCAATCTTGCAGAAATATTATGGAAAGACCGTATGGGTAGCATCCGCAGCAGCCGCACTTGGAACAGTTGGATCAGTTATTGGAATTGTACTTGATAAGATTCTGCCGGACTTCTCTGAACGGGGTACCGCAAGTGCACACCTAAACGGACGTAGTACACTGCATAACACGCCTCCTTACCGGCAGCTGCCACCAATGACTAAAGATTTTGTCAGCAGAGGGAAAGATCAATCTACGCTGAACAGACTTCTTCGCAGATCGAGTAAGTCGCACACTGTAACAATAATCACCATAACTGGGCGTGCCGGAGTCGGTAAGTCTACCCTTGCTCTTAAAGCTGCTCACGACATGGCGCGCCGGTTTCCCGATGGCCAGTTTTTTATAGACCTACGTGGCGCTCATGCCGAAACACCTCTAAACTCGTCTGACGTCCTCGCACTTATGCTAATCGACCTCGGCGTAGATTCCGCCAACCTCCCTACCGGTGTGGCAGGTCGGTCACGACTCTTTCGACAGAGAGTTGCCGGATTGCGACTATTGCTTATATTTGATAACGCGGCGAATGCAGACCAAGTCCATAGTCTCATACCTGGCGATTCATCATGTGCCGTGATAGTTACCAGTCGCAAGAAACTTGTTACACTTGAGGGTGCAAATATCATTGAACTATCGGAACTGGATGTGACTCACGCAAAAGAGCTGCTCGAAAATATAATAGGCTTGGATCGGGTGAGTCTCGAAACGTCAGCGGCGCTGGAGATTATCGAATCTTGCGGCCAACTCCCGCTAGCAGTGAGAATTGCGGGCGCACGACTTGCTGCGCGCCCTACGTGGTCTCTTCGCCGACTTGCAGATCGGCTTGCGGATGAATCGCGAATCCTCGACGAATTGGAGTCCGCCGACTTTGCTATCCGCGTTGCGCTTAGTTTCAGCTATGAGTCACAGTCCGCATATAACCGATCAGCGTTTCGCAAACTGGCGATCATGACAGCGCCAAACTTCACGTCCTGGCCGGTTGCTGCTACTCTTAATTGTTCCGTTTCCGCGGCCGAGGATGTGCTCGATGAACTGGCCGAATCGCGTTTGATTGACCCGCTAAACCAGGACGAGGCTGGGCAACTGCGCTATCGTCTTCATGACCTCGTGCGCGAATATGCGCGTGAACGCTTCGCGGTCGAAGAGTCGGAAGAGGAAAAGCGAGAAGCCATAGAGAGAATTGCTTTGTGCGCTTGTGCGTGTGTCACCCATGCTGAGCAATCAATCATGCCTGGCACTCCGACTTCCGGAAAAGCCATAGTTCGACCAACCAATAATAGCATTGAATGGCCGGCCGAGTTCATGCGAGATACCAATGCGTGGCTGACTGCAGAACTTACCTTCATTCTGTACCTACTGCGTGACGCATACCAGATGAGCCTCTGGTCCATTACATGGGAGCTCGCAGAGAAATTGGTATCTTTTTTGGACCCTCGTGCGATGTGGGATGAGTGGCAAACAACACATGACCTCGGGCTAGAAGCCGCCAAGAATGATTCCTCCGTACTCGGTGAAGCCATTATGCTTCGAAACCTCGCCATCCTTCATCGGCTTCGTGGGAGATCAGATCTTTCAGAGGCCGAGGCGAAGCAAGCAATGCTACTATACAAGGACATCAATGACCTTTGCGGTCAAGCGGATTGCATGGCTAATCTTGCCTGGATTTACCGTCGACGTGGCGACCGTGATAATGCTCGCCGGAATCTCAATTCAGCACTCAAGATCTTCGAATCACGTGCCGCCCGCCGCGGCGAAGCATGGACATATTACATGCTGGCAGACCTAGAGATTGACGGGGACACCTCCCAGGCATTGTTGTTTGCAAAGAAAGCTGCCAAGACGTTTGAGTTGATTCAGGATATGCGAGGTCTCGGCTGGGCTTTGCGTCTGCTAGGTGATATAAATCGCGAGAATGGATCCTATTCAGAAGCTACGGATGACTATATCTACGCATCTAAGATCCTTCAAACAGCAGGAGACCGACGAGGAACTGCCCGGACCCTGGGAGGGCTTGCCGCGCTATATGAACGAACTGGAATGCTATCTATTGCGGCCCACCATTATGAGAACTGTTTCAAACTATTTGGTGAACTCGGTGATAATCGCTGGGAGCTTAAAGTCACGAAAGAACTACGGTCCATTTATCTTCGGATGGGGAAGCGGAGGCTGGCGCGATTGTGCCTGACTAGGGAACAGGCTATTGCGAAGCGAAGCGGAACGGTAGAGATTGAACCGGCGTTGAGGCTTTAATTGGCGCTAACCAGGATGAACTCGTAGAGATTGGGTCGTGACGTCGGGTGCTTGCGGGCGTATGACCGAGGTATGCGATACGCGCAACGGGGCGGGTATACGCCCGCCGAGCAGCAGCGGCGTGAGCGGCTGCGGCTGGATGCCGCCGGGCGGTTCGCCGCCGGCGACGAGATCAACGAGATCGCAGGTGACCTGCGGGTCACGCTGGGTTCGGTGCGGCGGTGGCACCGGGCCTGGCGCGACGGCGGTAACGAGGCGCTGCGGTCTAAAGGGCCGGTGTCGCGGGAGAGGCTGGGCCCGCAGCAGTGGGCCCGGCTGGAGGCCGAGCTGCGAAAAGGGCCGCTGGCGCACGGGTTCGCCGCCGACCAGCGGTGGACGCTGGGCAGGATCAAGACGCTGATCCGCAGGCTGTTCCATGTCGGGTACACGCCCGAGGGGGTGTGGAAGCTGATGCGCCGGCACGGCTGGTCAGCCCAGGTCCCGGTCCGCCAGGCGATGGAACGCGATGACGAGGCCGTCGCGGTGTGGAAGGACCAGGTGTGGCCCGATATAAAAGCACGGCGCGTGACCTGGGCGCCTTCATCTGCTTCGAGGACGAGGCGGGCCAGGGGCTGAGGCCGCCGAAAGGCCGCACCTGGGCGCCGCGCGGCGCCCGCCCGGTGGTCAAGGTGCGCGGCGCGGGCGGGTCAGCATCGCCGGGGTGGCGTGCTACCGGCCCGGCGACCGGCCGCACATGTTCTACCACCTGCTGGTCTACCGGCGCCGCAAGGGCGAGCCGAAGGGCTTCACCTGGGCTGATTACCGGGACCTGATCATCGCCACCCACCGCCAGCTGGCCGCCCCCCTGGTCTGGGTGTGGGATAACCTCAACATCCACCTGGCCCCGGACCTGGCGGACTTCGCCGCGGAAAACGGGGAATGGCTGCGCATCTGCCGGCTGCCCGCATACGCGCCAGACCTGAATCCGGCGGAGATGTCGTTGCCTCAGTACGAGCTGCGTAGGTCTTCTCTTCCATGGTTACCGGACTCCTTGTCCTTCGAGGTGTCGTTGATCGGGGTGCCGTCGTCGGTCCAGCGGCGCCGGTTGTGGTAGCCGGCCGGCAGCTGGTGCAGGGCGCGGAGGCGTTCGACTTCGGCGTGGTCTGCGGTGATGATCCACCGGCAGGGCGGACGGGTGTCTTGCCGGCCGGTGATCCAGCCGCGTCTGAGCCAGCCGAACAGGGTCGCTGCGGGCATCCCGATCTCGCGGGCCAGGCTGGCTAGCCACCACTGGCCTGGCTCGAGGCTGCCCTGATCGGTGCGGTGGTCATGGTCCAGGCCGGGACGCAGGCCCAGCCGGCGGATGAGGTGCTGGATCTCGCCGTCGTGGAAGCGTTCATGCAGGTGCGGCGTTCGGAAGCCCTCGGCGGCGAGCTGGCTGGCGATCGCGGCATTGCCGAGGTCCTGGCTGGCCAGTTCCCTGATCCGCTGCGTCAGCGCCGGGTAGTACGACAGCTGGTCGATCCGGGCTACGGGACGGCTCAGGTCAGTGTGGGTCTGCTGGCCGCCGGCCCAGGTCACGGTGGCGCGGACGCGTTCGGTGGCGCCGTCGGCGGTGACCTGGACGGACTCGATGACCGCGCGGAGCAGCCTCTTGCGGTCGGCCACGGCAGTGGCCGGCGCGGCCCACAGCGCCGGGATGTCCCCGGCCAGGGCGCGGATCGCGGCCAGCTCGGCAGGCGTCAGCCGGGCCGGGCGCTGCCGCTGATACCGCTCGTACTCCTCGCCCAGGTTGGCCCTCTCGGCCAGCGCGGCTTCCCACTCGCGCTCAAGCTGGCGGGCCACCAGCCGGTTCTCCGGTTCGGTCAGCTGGTACTGGCGCCGGGCCCGGTCGCAGGCGAAGTCCGCGCGTTCCAGCCGCTGCCGCCAGATCCGGTCCATCTCGGCCCGCTGCTCCTCGATCTGCCGGGCGGCGGTGACCGACAGCTCCAGCGCGGCCGGAGCCAGCGCCGACAGGACCTGGGCGACGACATGCTCGTCGAGGAACCGCGCGGCCATCTGCTGGCAGCGCGGCTCACCGTAGGTGTGATGACGGCGCTGGCAGCAGTACCGCCCGGTCAGCCCCTGACCGCTGGTCTCGTAGCTCACCTGCAGGCGGTGACCGCAGATCCCGCAGACCACCAGCCCGCCCAGCAGCGCGGGGCCTTCACGCGGCGCGCCCGGGCTCTCGGCGCGGGCCCGGTTGGCAGCCAGCCGCGCCTGGTTGCGCTCGTACTGTTCCACGCTGATATAGGCCGGCAGCGCGCCCTCGATGCGGACCAGCCACTGCCCGGCGTCCAGGCCGCGCGCCCGGCCGGAATGCTCGTGCCCGGGCAGCCGCCGGGACAGATCAGTGCGGCTGCGCCCGTAAGCGCAGATCCCGGCATAGGCCGGGTTGCGCAGCATGCTGGCCAGCCCCTGCTGATGCGGTGCCCGCCAGGCCACCTCGCCCTTACCCGGACCAGACCGCTCCCGCATCCCGATCTGGACTTGGTGCTCCACCAGGAACCGCAGCACCGCGTGGACCGTGCCCAGCTCATCGAACAGCCGGAACACCAGCCGGATGACCGCCTGGACCTGCTCATCAGGATCCAGCGCGACCTCGCCGGCGGCCCGGCGGGCATACCCGGCCGGCAGCGGGACCGCCAGCTCCCCGCGGCCGGCCTTAGCTAGCCGGCCCGCGGCCATCCGCTGCCTGATCAGGTGCAGCTCGACCTCTTATGCGGACTTCTCCGTTATGCCGACCATGCGGCGGAAGCGGACGGCGGGTCGCGCCTGCAGCCGGGAATGTTCGGCATAATCACAGTCCGTCGAGGAACGCCAGCACGTCGTCCGACGGCTGGTAGCGTCCGGGTGTAGTGTCCCGGGGAGCGGTCCGGGCGATCGCCCGTTCCTTGAGCGCCAGGTCAGCGTGGATGTAGACCTGAGTTGTGGCAGTGTTCTCGTGACCCATCCATAGTGCGATGACCGAGGTATCGACTCCGGCATTGAGGAGTCTCATGGCGGCGGAATGCCGCATGACATGGGGCGATACCTTCTTCTCCAGCAGCGGCGGGCACGTCTTCGCGGCGATGGCGGTGTACTTGGCGATCCGGCGTTCCAGGGCGTCGCGGCTGAGCGGGGTGCCGCGGCGGGTGATGAACAGCGGGTCGGCGGGCAGGCCGCCGCGTTCGGCGAGCCAGGAGCGAAGGACCGTCACGGTGGCCGGGGTGAGCGGGGTTATCCTCTGTTTCCTGCCCTTGCCCAGGCAGCTGACGTGCGCGCCGGTGCCCAGGTGAACGTCTCCTGTGGTGAGGCTGGTGAGCTCGGTGGCGCGCAGCCCGGTCTGGCAGGCCAGGACCAGCAGGGCCTGGTCGCGCCGTCCGGTCCAGGTGGTCAGGTCCGGGGCGGCCAGCAAGGCGGTGATCTCGTCTTCGGTGAGGTAGGTGATCAGGGTCTTGTCGTACCGCTTGGGCGGGATGGCCAGGACCTGCTGGATGTCGGCGGCGTGCTCGGGGTGGCGCGCCGCGGCGTACTGGAAGAGGGAGTGGATCGCGGCGAGCCGGGCGTTGCGGGTCCGGGCGGTGTTGCCGCGGTCGTTTTCCAGGTGGCTGAGGAACGCTCCGACGGCCTGCGCGTCCAGGTCGGCGATGTCCAGCCGGGACGGGGCCTTGCCGGCGCGCTGGGCGGCGAAGACGATCAGCATCTTGAGCGCATCGCGGTAGGCGGCGACCGTGTGGCCGCTGGCCTGGCGCTGCAGGGCCAGCCGGTCGGTGAAGAAGGCCTGCAGGGTGGGGGCGAGGACGGTCATGTTTCTCCTTGCAGGTGGGCGTGCAGCCGGTCGCCGGCCAGTGCCATCAGCTCAGGTGCGGCCGACAGGTACCAATATGTGTGCTCTGGGTCGTTATGGCCGAGATAGGTGGACAGGCGGGGCATCATCGCGGCGACGTCGGCACCGTCGCGGTACCAGCCGAGGACGGTATTCACCGCATACGAATGGCGGACGTCATGGATCCGGGGACGGCAGGAGGCTGACCTCCGGGCCAGCCCGGCCTGGGCGGTGAGCTTGCTGAACGTGAGGCTGACGTTGCTGTGCCGCAGCCGTGTCCCGGCGGTGGACAGGAACAGCGCCGGGGCCTCCGGACGGGGATAGTGCTCGTCCCGCAGTGCCGAGTACCGGGCCAGCGCGGCGGTCGCGGTGGGGTGCAGCGGGACCAGTCTCGTCTTGCCGAACTTGGAGTCCCGCACGATGAGCACGCCGTCGTCCGCGTCGAGGTCGCCGCGGTCGAAGGAGAGCGCTTCCCCGATCCTGACGCCGCTTGCTGCGAGAAGGCTGATCAGTGCCTGGCAGGTGGCGGCCCGGAACCGGGGCCGCAGCGTTCCGGCCGCCGCGATGACGGCGCTGATCTCGGCGTCGGAGTAGATGTAGGGGGTCGCGCGGTCGTTCCCGCGGCGGATCAGGCCGGGCGGGGGAACCTGGACCGACGGGTCGGTGCCGTGCAGGTAGGCGGCGAACCCGCGGACCATGCTGAGCCGGATCGACTGCCATGCCTGCGAGGCCCCGGGCGGGAGCACCGCCCATGCCAGGGCGTCCTCGGTGGTGATCGTGTCGCAGCCGCGGGCCTCGAGCCAGCTGACGAACTGATCCAGCAGCCGGCCGGCGGTGGTGAGCCTGAAGCCCAGCGCGCGGCGTAGCGCCAGGTAGCCCTCCAGCGAGTCCCGCAGCGGGCGCCCGTCCGCCGTCATGCGGTTTCCTCCTGGCCGGGCCAGGGGCGGCCCAGCGGGCGCAGCGCGTCGATGTCGACCTTCGCGTAAATGGCAGTCGTGGCCGGGCGGGCATGGCGGAGAGCCTGCCCGATCTCGGTCAGGGATCCGCCGCCGCGCAGCATCGCGGTCGCGGCCGAGTGCCGCAGGCGGTGGGCATGGACCGGCCCGGGGACCCCGGCCCGGGCAGCGGCACCGGCGACGATCGTGGTGATCCCGGTATAGGCCAGCGCTTCCCGGGGTGCCTGGGCGGCGATGAACACCGTCCGGTCCAGCGCGCCGGCCGGACGGCCGTCGCGCAGGTAGGCGACGATCGCCGCGCCCACGTCGGCGGGCAGCGGCAGCCGGTCGCGGCGCCCGCCCTTGCCGCGGACCGTGATCTCACCGCGCCGCCAGTCGATGTCGTCCAGGCCGAGCCCGGCCACTTCGCCGGCCCGCAGTCCCAGCCGGGACAGCATGAGCAGGACCGCCCGGTCCCGGCGCCCCGTCGCGGTGGCCAGATCGCAGGAGTCCAGCATCGCCGCGACCTGCCCGGGCTCCAGCGCCCGGGGCAGCCCGGCCAGCGCATGCCCGGCCGGCGACGGCACCGCCCCCGCCAGCGGGACGGCCAGGACGCCGTCGACGTGCAGGAAGCGGAGCAGGGACCGCAGCGCGGTCACGATCCGCTTGGCCGACCGCGGCTGCTTCCGGGCCCGGTCCAGCACGAATGCCCGTACCTCGCCGGCGGTCAGCTGCTCCAGGTCCAGGCACCCGTCGTGTTCGAGTGCCCGCTGCTGCAGGAACGGGCGGGTCAGGCGGACGTTCAGCGTGACCGTCGCCGGCGCCAGGCCCCGCTCCGACGCCAGGTAGGCCGCGAAACGGTCCAGCAGCAGGCTCGTCTCCGTCACCGGCTCCGCCAGCGGGAGCGGGACGGCCCCGAGCCCGCGGAGATAGCCCAGCAGCGGGCCGAGTGCCCCGGTGGTCCGCTCGTTCGCGTATCCCGCCAGGCGGCGGGCCGCGAAGTACCGTTCCGCCGTCGGCATGTCCAGATCCTGCGTGCTGAGCCCTTCGGCGGTCAGCCAGCGGCTCAGGTGAGCGGTCAGCCGTATCTGGCAGGCAGCGGTGAGCGGGGTATAGCCGAGCCGGAACAGCTCGGCCCGGAACCCGTCCGCGTACTCCGCGAGCGGCCCGGTCACCTTCGCCCAGCACGGTTTCGTTTTCGCCATCATGTGCTCCTCTTCCGGACGTCCAGCGCGTCCGGAGAGAAGAATCAGCCCCTGACCTGGGAAGAAGCCGGAAGCAAGCAGCCGACGAGCTGGGATTATGCCGACATGCCCACAACGCCGGCCAAGCCGGCAGCATCCTCACAGCCCGTTGTCGGCATAACGGAGAAGTCCGCATAAGAGATGTTATGCCGAATTCGGCATAACATCTCGCTCATCGTGCCCTTCAGCCCCAGCAGAAGGCGATCGTTATGCCAATTCGGATCGTAGACCCCGTCGGTGTCGGCCAGCAGCGCCCCGGCCAGCGAGCACAGCTCGATCAGCTGATGCCAGTCCCGGCCAGCACGGGCCAGCCGCGACATCTCCAGGCCCAGCACCAGCCCCACATGACCCATCGTGATCTCCGCGACCAGCCGCGCGAATCCCGGCCGCTCAGCCGCGTTCGCCGCCGACCGCCCCAGGTCCTCATCGATCACCATCACCCGGGACGCGGGCCAGCCCAGCGCGGCCGCCCGCTCAGTCAGCCCGTACTGAAGCCGCGTCGACTCGCCGTGGTCCAGCACCTGCTGGCGTGAAGACTGACGGACGTAGATGACCGCCAGCCGGTCACGATGCCAGCCCCGGATCTTGCCATCGCCGCACTCACCCGGCAGCATCGTGCTCACCCCCGGTCCTCTCCGCCGCCAGCCCGGCTGAGACCGCCTGCCGCTCCAGGAGCATGCACAGCAATCCCAGGATGTCGTTCCGGGTCCCCTCCGGAAACGACTCCCACAGTTCCCCGTCTGGAACTTTCGTCAGCGCCACCATCTGGAGAAGATGCCCGCGCCCGCACCGCCCCTGACGCCCCGCCTCCCTCCACGGCGCGTGCCCGCAGCCCCTCGGCCCACTCCACCAGCCGGAGCAGGCCCTCCCTTCCGATGACCGGCGTGCTCACACCGGCTTGTCCAACGACCCATGCACTATGGCAAACCGACTGAGGGCATCTGGTCGCTGCTCAAGCGGTCCATGGCCAACTTCGCCGCCGCCGACCTGGACGGCCTGGTCCGCATCGTCAAGCGCAAGCTGAAGAAGATCCAGTACCGGCCCCACCTGATCGACGGCTGCCTTACCGCCACCGGCCTCACACTCGAGCCCTGGTGACCACATGCACTACGAATTCAACCTGGTTAGCACTGATCCTCCACCTCGATGATGGCTGGTCTTGAGGTCAGCTGGCCCCGGTTTGTGGCACCGCTGACAATGTTTTGCCCCAGCCTGCCGGTTAGGTCTCACCCGGGCACGGCATTAGGACCGCGGTCGGTCCGACGGGCGCTGGCCGCTACAGCTGCATGTGGGTCTGGCAGGGCTGTGGTTTCGTAGTCCCGAATCGCAGGGGATCTGTCGGTTCTCGCGACTCACGAATCCTCCACTAGGGTGACACCAGGTAGCCGCGTAGTCGACGATGGCCTGGTGTCGATTGACTTGGCGCCTTACTCCAGCTCGATCTCCCTGTCGATGGCGTGCTGGGAAGAACGGCGCGAGCTGGTGGGCTCGGGTGCCCTGGACGTGACGTTGCGTTCGACGGCGATCCGGTAGGCGCGCTCGACGGCGCGCAGGCGGCCGGCTACCCGGGTCTCGCGGGCGGCGATGGCTTGGCGGTTGCGGCGGCCGTAGGAGCCTTCGGGGAGGGTTTCGCCGTAGCGCTGGACTTCGCGGATGTGGGCTTCGCGTTCGTCGGCGTGGGCGGCGATGGCGAACAGGGCGGTGTTGGCGGTGGTGGCGTCCAGGATGAGGCTGACGGTCTGGCTGTCGGGGTTCCGCTGGGCCAGGGCGATGATGCCGGGGCCGTCGGTTTCGGGCCACGACTGCTCGGGGAGGGCGAGGCCTTCCCGGGCGCGGTCGTGGAGCCGGGCGAGCATCACGTCGGCTTGGTCGACCTGGTTGCAGGCAGCACCGAAGTTCTTGCTGATCGGGCCAAGGTCGGTGCCGCGGCCGATGCAGTATTCCAGCAGCCGGGCGGCCTGGGACCGGTCCGTGTAGGTGCCGGAGCGGGCGCGCATGCGCAGCTGCATCTTGAGTCTCGGGTCGATCATGCCGGTCTCGGCGAAGCGGCCCAGGCCCTGGGCGAAGACGGGTTGTTGCGGGCGGGCGGCCAGCCAGATGGCCAGCCGCCGGGCGGTGAGGTGATCGACGGTGCTACCGCGGCCGTCGGCGGCCACGATGCCGTCGTCGATGAGGCGCTCGTATAGGGCGAGGTCGGGTAGTGGTCCGCCCTCGGGCTGCCGGTCGTTGGGCCTGGCCGTGGTTCCTAGTCTGCTAGGCGCTTGAGGGAACCCGATCGACAAAATGTTGTCGATGCTTTATCCGCAGGCGATGCCGAGGTCGGCGAACAGGGCCATCATCTCCAGGCGTAGTGCCTGGTAATGCCGGTCGATGTCGGTCCAGTGGCGGGGAGTGCGGCGGATCCGCGGGTCGGCGGTGCCGGCGAGGAGGGGCGCGATGACGTGTTCCCGGAGGGTGAGCAGTGCACTGATGATCCGGGCGGCACTGGGTGAGATGAGGTAGAGGCGGGTGCGGCCGGGCTTGTCTGCGAGATGCTTGCCGCGAAGCTTGCGCAGGTCGTAGGCAGCGTTGCGGCTGGTGTAGCCGGCCTGCCCGGTCATGTCGCGGACCTTGGCGGTGAAGTCGGCGACGGTGAAGCCGCCGGGGGCGATGGCCAGCGCCAGGGCAAGCGCCAGGGCGGCGGCGAGCACGGCCCGGGTGCGGGGCTTGTTCACATCGATGCCGCCGACGCGGGTGCCGCCGAGCTGGGAGGCGGCGGGCAGGGCATCGAGCAGGCCGTCGGGGATGAAGCCGGCATCGACGCAGTCCAGCGCCGTGCAGAACTCCTCCACCATCTGCTTCAGGCGGGTGACGATGGGCGCGAACTTGTGCAGGGTCCGGCCGCAGCGCAGGTCTTTGGTGTTGTGGGCGATGCCTTCGAACCGCAGGACGCGTTCGCCTTTGGTATAGCCCTTCAAGGTTCCCGGAGTGGACCTTGAACTTGGTCAGGTCATACGCAGGTGTCTCGATCGCGACCTCCAGCCGCGGCGGCCGGCGGCCCCGCGCGGTGCGCGGCCGCATCTTGGCGCCGAACAGCGTGCTCACCTGGGGCACATCCAGCCGGGACCGGGTCCGGTCCACCGCGGCGTCAAAGACGTCCTCCATCTGCCGGCCGGAGGCAAACAGCAGGTTACGGCTGTATTCGACCTGGTAGACCGAGTAGGCGTAGGTGAAGAAAGTCCGCTGCTGGTCGGCCAGGTCCAGGCCGAAGACCAGGCAGGCGGTGTAGATCCACCGGTTGATGACCTGGCTCAGCCGCCCTGCAGCCGCGTCCTGCGACAAGGTGTCTGCGATCTGAGCCAGGCCGGCCGGATCCGTGGTTCCAGTAAAGCAGTTGCCCTCCTTGGTAAAGCCGACCCCGGCCACCTGGGCGGTGACGGCCACATACTCGTGCCCGTTCAGCAGCACCTGGGCGCCGAACGGCGCGTGCCCGGCCATCTTGATCGTCAGGTGCCCCCACTGCCGGTCCATGATGTGGAAGCTGTAGTGATTGACGTACGTGCGCTTGCGGGCCAGGTTGCGGATCACCATGCCGTCCGCGGACCGGCGCACATCCCACACCATCGCCGGGGCCCTGGACACCAGGATCATGAACACCCCCGGCCCCACCGAATGGGTGCGCAGATACTCCTCCGCGATCAGGTGCTTGCGTTCCCCCGCCGTACAGTCGATCACCGGGACGGCGTTAGCGGCGGCCCAGGCCCGGACCCGCCGGGCGAACCGCCCTGCCAGGCGCATCAGGTGAGCGTTGTCCAGCACCGCGTCCGCCTCGGCGTCACTGCCCCCGATCAGGCGCCGCCACCAGGTCCGGAACCCGCCCGCCGTGTTGCCCATCGGGTAGTAGGCATTGAGCACGATCCGGTCAACGCAGTCATAAGAACCGGCCAGCAGGCCCGCATAGCGGGCCGCGAAGTCATCCGCCACCCGCCGACCGTAAGACTCCGTGGCACCTCACGTCAGCCGGACTGCCCCGAAGGGGCCATTCCTTCCGGGCGAAGTCCCGGACGGAACGTAGCTGTCTTGCGCATGATTCCTACGGCGAGTTCGGAAGATGCAAGGAGTTCGGCGGAGTGGTGCGCCGATCGTGATGGTGTCTTCGGCTGTTCAGTCAGCTGCCTCAAGGTCTGGGTGTCCGCCGTTTCGTTCTTCCCGAGGAGCGAGCTGTCCACCGGCTCGCTTCTCCTGGGGATCGGGGTCGCGGGGGCGGCTGGGAGACTCGGGCAACCGCGTCGGTTCCGGTCAGGCCGAGCTCTTCTGCCAAGCCCTGGATGTGCGGCCAGAGCCGGTGTCCCTCGTGCAGGTCGCCCTGGGCGGCGGTGTCGGCCAGGACCATCGCGGTGATGGCGGAGTTGCGGTCCAGGATCTGGCCGGGCAGCCAGGACACTTCCCATCCGTGGTGGTGGCCGGGCGCCTGCCGGGCGGTGTGGCCGGTGTGATCGCTGGTCATAGAGGTGTCTTTGATGGTCAGGCCCATGGCAGTGCCTTCCGGGTCGGGGTCATGGTTCGGCTTCCAGGTCGGGCTCGGGCTGGCGGGTGCGTCCGGTTTCCAGGACCTCGGCCAGCGAAAGAGGTCCGCCTGGCTGCCAGCCGCGAAGCCGGTCGACCACGATCGCGTACTCGGGACGGCCGGGCGGCCAGCGGCCGGAATCGTCGGGGAACGGGAGGTCATAGGGGTCCTGCAGCTCCCGCATGTCCATGCCCTCCGCCCGCTCGCGAGGGACCTGGGAGCCGTCGGCTTGGCGGCGGATTCCGGGGTCGTCCGGTGTCTTGCCGGGGCGGGTCACTGGCCGGCCTCCTTGTCGGCGGCGAGCCTGGACTGCCGGGCGGGCCGGGCCGGCTCAGCCTGGCCGTGGTGAGCGGCCGGGGCAGCTTCGGCGGGCTGGAGGATGCGGGCGGCCAGCTGGTCGTAGGCCTGGGCATCGCGGAGGCGGGACTGGCAGGCGGGGCAGGACTGGTCCGGGCAGTGGGTGCACAGCTCGGCTTGGTCGCGCAGGTCGTCGGCGGCGGTATCGAGCGCGAGCAGGACGGTCTTCAGCTCGCTGGCCGGGACCATGACCGCGTCACGGCTGTCCGGGCCAGGCGGCTCAGGTGCCATCTGCGGGGACGGTGCCGGGTTGATGGAGGGACCGAACGGAGGGTCCTGCGTGCCCTCGTAAATGCGGGCCAGGTCGCCGATGAGGAAGATGGCCCGGCCCGCGTGCTCGTCGTCGCCGCGGGTGAACCCGTGCCGGTGCAGCACGTCCAGGACATCGTTGAACAGGTCCAGGCCTATCCGCTGGTCTGTCATGCGCCTTTCCTTCCGTGGTGGCGGGCTGGCGGGTGGATGTCGGGGGCGACGCCGGTGCCGGTGGCGGGCCGCCAGCGGCTGCGGGGGCGGTAGCCGGGGATGTCGAGCCGGTCGTCGTCCAGGGCGGCGGCGGCGCACCAGTTCCCGGCGGCGGCGCGGCGGCGGGCCAGGGTGGCGGCGGCGCGTTCGGCGCGGGTGCGTTCGGGGGCGCGCTTGTCCCACCAGGTGTCGTACAGGGCGGTGACGGCGTCGCGCAGCTGCGGGCTGACCGAGGAGGCGTCGCCGCGGGTGAGCCTGCGGATGGTCATCTCGCGGGCGCCGAGGGCGCGGGCGATGCGAGCTGAGCTGTGGCCCATGACGTGCAGCGCGCGGAGCCGGAGCCGGGTGCCGCCAGCGTCCAGGCGGGCCCGTGGCACGGCGCCGCTGGTGACCGCGCGGACCGCCTCGGCGCTGCTGGCCGCCCGGTGCTGGCCGGAGGGCGGACCGGGGATGGTGGCGGGGAAGGGCCGGGTGCCGGGGCTCATCTCAGTTGTCCGCCTCGGCTTGGTGGCCCGAGGGATGGGGGCGGGGCTGGCTTGTCCGGCGGGCGGAGTCAAGGGTCCGGGTGATCTCGGGGTCGTCGAGGCCGGCCTGCCTGGCCGCGGTGGCCAGGGGGTCCAGGTCGGCGGCCGGGTCGGTGTCGAGGGCGCGGTTGGCGGCCCAGAACAGGCCGGCGTTGCGGTTGCCTTCGGTCTGGCTGGCGACCCAGCGGGCCAGGTGACTCACGTCCTGGGTGGGGGCCGGGCGGGGTTGCGGCGGTAGTGCCTGCCGCTGGGGTTCCAGGAGCCGGAAGACTGCGTCCCAGTCCAGGCCGCTGCGGCCGCCGGGGGTTTTGATGACCTGGTAGGGCTTTCCGTCGATCTGGGAAGGGGGAGCCAGGATGTACCCGCCGTGGGAGCGGAAGTCCAGGTGGTGGCGGGCCAGGTGACCGTTGTCCTGATTCGAGCCGGTGAAGTAGGCGTGCATTCCGCCGGCTGGGGTCCGTACGTAGGCGGCGGCGCCGTTCACCAGCCCGGCCTGCTCGAGCCGGGCGAACGCGGCGTAGCCGTTTCCGGCGGAGCCGTGCTGGTCGATGTCCAGGACATCGGGTCCGGGGGCGCCGGTGGCGATGGCCAGGTTCCAGCCGAAGCCGCGGCCGAACCAGCTGGTGATCTGCACCGGGTCCGTGGTGGCGTCGCGGAAGCCGTGCGCGGTGGCGGGGACCTTCGCGCCGGGCTGGCAGGGGAACACGGGCCAGCCGGAGCGGGCGTAGGCCAGGGCCTGGCGGAGCATCCCGGCGGTCATGACGCGCTCCACGAAGGGCGGGTGACCGGGGCGGGACGGCGCGGGTGGCCGCAGCGGGAGGTTTCCAGCCGGAGCTGATCGGCCAGCGCGGGCACGATCCGGGCCTGGTATTCGGCCTGGGCCGTGAGCAACCCGGGGGTTCGGCGGGGCTGCAGGTACAGGACGGACCACAGGCCGCTGAGGATGTCCAGGCCGTACAGGCACAGGTCGTCGGGCCCTCATCTCGCGCGAGCCCGCTTTACGGCCGCACCAAGGTCGGCCGGTGTCACCGCACAGGGACTCCGATGACCGGCATTCAAACGGCCATGATTTTCGTCTCAGTAAGGCTTCACATTCCGGGCTTCCTTGCTCACAGTTCGTATAGAGGCTCGTGCATGAGGTGCGGGCGTAGCCGTGGCAGGGGTCGGCGTGGCGAAGAGGCAAGGGCTGTGGACAGAGATACAGCGGGAGCGTGCGCGGAAGGAACGTATCCGCCAGCGGGAGTTCCGCGAATTCCAGCAAGCCGAGGCGCGGATGATCCGCGAGGCTACTAAGGCTGAGCGCGACCGAAAACGGCGGGCTGCTACAGGTGAGCGGGAACAGAAAAAGCTTTACGTCGAGGACCGCAAGGCCGAGGCGGCCGCTATGGCCGATGACGTCCGTGCCTGCCTCGCGGAACTCGACGGGCTACTCGAGGCCAGCATCCGTGACCGACCAGTCGTCACGTTCGCTTCCCTCAGACGGACTGATACCTTTCCGGCGTTCGACGCGGGCCAGCTTAGTGAGCTACCGCCTCCCCCAATATGGGAGCAATTCGCCCCGGCACCGCCGGCCGGGCTGGGCAAGATCTTTGGCGGCGGGGAGCGCTTTGAGAGACAGACTGACATCGCCCGCGCAGCCTACGCCCGGGCCGTAGAGCTGCACACGGCCGCGGAGGCCAACGCGCGCCGGCAACTGGCAGAGCAACGCGCCGTCTACGACGCGGCGGCCGCCGCGTTCGCCGCCGAGGTCGCCGAGCACAATGCAGGCATCGACCAGTTCCAGCGGGACTGCCGGGCCGGGGACCTGAAGCTGTTGCAGAGTTCTGCACCCTTGTCTTGGACTCCTCCGTATATCCGGAGGGGTTTCCGCACCAGACACGTGCTGTGTACAGGCCAGATCCGAGGGAAGCCGTCATTGAGTGGGAGCTGCCACCGCAATCGGTGATCCCGCTCGACCGGGACTACCGGTACGTGGCCACCCGAGATGCCATCGATTCTCTCCCCCGCGCAGAGAAGGAAATCAAAGAACGCTACCGAACGGTGATCGCGCAAGTGGCACTGCGCACCATCCATGAAATCATCGTCTCCACGCCGGGCAACGTGATCGACCTAGTGACCTTCTACGGCAATGTCTCCGCAAAGGATCCAGCGAGCGGTCAGCCGATCCGGCCCCTGCTGCTCCAGGTAAGCGCGAAGCGAGAGGTGTTCAGCACGTTCGTACTCTCCGACCTCGACCCGGTGGCCTGCCTCAAGCGCCTTAACGCCTTGGTCTCACCCCACCCTTACGACTTGGAGCCCGTACAGCCCACCATGGACTTCGACTCCCTGCTGACCCGGTTCAAGTTCATAGCCGGGATGGACGTTGTCGCCGGGCTAGACAGCCGCCCTGACCTCCTCGCAATGAACCCCTACGAGTTCGAACACCTCGTGCGCCAGATCTTCGAGGAAATGGGCATGCAAGCTTGGAACACGCAGGCAATCAAGGACGATGGCGTCGACGCCGTCGCAGTCAACAACAACGCAGTCTTCGGTGGCATGTGCATAATCCAGGCCAAGCGCTACCGTAACGCCGTCGGCGTCGAGGCCGTTCGCGCGCTGGCCGGCGTCATGGAAGACAAGCACGCCACCAAGGGCGTACTTATCACCACGTCCTGGGCGACCAAGGACGGTCACGCCTTCGCGACCCGCCACGGCCGCATCGAAATCATGGAATGCGAGCACGTCAAGTACCTCTGCAAGGAACACCTGGGCTTGGATGTCCTGATCAGCCTCCCCAAGCCACCCCCGCGCTGACGTCTGCCACGATGCGGGCGACAAGCGGCCGGGGCGGACACGGGCGCAGCCGCCCGCGTCCCGGAGGGTGGTGATCAGACATGGGCGTGAGTCCGCGACATTTCAGTACAGCAGGCGGCCGGTGAAGCGCGAACCAGGAAGGTTGGCAATAGCTTCCAGGGCAAGGCTTCGACTGCCGGCTCCGCCGACGGCGATCCGCCGTTCCGCATCGTCAAGATCAGCGAGGAAATTGAAATGCGCACGCAGGCGCGCGCCAAGGTCGTCGAGGCTGGGCGCGGGGATGGTAAGCAGGCCGATGCTTTCTTCGTCGAAGTCCGCGGCATGACGAGTCGTTTGCCAGCGGTCCGTGCTGTACGGCATGGCGCCAGTCACTGGCTGCCAGGTCGCGGGTGGGGATGACAAGCCGTATTGGTCAACCCAGTTCTTTAGCACGGCTAGCCGTCGCACGATCGCTCGGTCGAACCCGGAATGCGGGCTGGTGGAGGCGATCCAGGTGAGATCGTAGACGTCCCGGGCTGGGGTGCGGCGGGTAAGCCGGGCAGCCTTTTCCGCCATATTCTCTTCCAATGCCATCACCGGGATGCTGGCGGGCAGTTCGTATGCTGCGTGGATCGCGAGTGGGACCCAGCCGCGATCTTCAGGAGGTATCCATGGTGCCGGGCCGATATCGAGCTTCGTGGTGAGGTTGCCGACGCTGCCGAACGGTGTTTCGTATCGCACCTGAGCGCGGCCTCGGTGATCTTCGACGAAGTATCTGAATCCGTCAATGTCCTGTCCGTCGATCTCGCTGCGCAGCAGCTCGGCTACTGTCTCGGGATCGTCGGCTGGGTCCCGGATGGAAAAGTCCAGGTCCGTAGAGAACCGGCCGGCGTTCCCGGCGTACAGCTTGCGAAGGGCGGTGCCGCCCTTGAAGACCAGATGGTCGAACACGCCGCGCTGGTATAGCCGAGCCAGGAGCAGGTCCTGCGCGATGTCGATCAGGGCAGCCTGGCGGCCGCCGGGACCCTGCGGGGTGTGGCGAGCCAGCCAGCCGGAAGTGATGCGGCTCATGCGACCTCGGTCAGCGCGCGTGGGTCGAAAGGCAGCACACCGTCGGCGACGTTGAACCGCTTGTCGAAACGGCGGCTGGTCCGGGAGCGGCCGAACCACGTTACCGATTCTGGCCTAGCTGGCTGCAGGCGATCGGCGACCGCGGGGGCCACTCCGCTCAGGATGTAGGCAAGCCGGGGACGCACGGTACCTGGGCGCCCCTCGAGTTCTCGCTCAAGGTCGTCGACCGGACTACGGGCGGCCAGTTCGGCTAGGCCCTCAGCGAATGTCATCCAGCCGCGCACATCCCCGGGTTTGGCCGCCAGATGGACCAGGATGGTGCTCGGCTGGTGTACGGGAAGCTGGTCGATGTCAGCTGCTGGCAGCCGGGCAGAGAAGTGGACGACCCGCATCTGCCGCTTCACGGACTCGGGCACGGTTGCGCCTACGGGAACCGCCAGCTCATGTCGGTCCGGCGCTCGCTCCGCCATCCCGTGCAGCCATAGGGCGCTGTGCAGGGCGACAACCAGCGGGCCGCGTTCGGCCCGCATGGCAGCGCGGAGATCGATGAAGGGATCGCCGTGACCGAACGGCCCGGCATGAGATCCAGGGGCGAACTCATAGATGCCACGCTGGACGGTGCGCAGCAGCCAGCCTGTTGCGCGCAGCCGGGCGGCAACCACCTTGGCGGGGGTGCGCAGCCCCAACTCCTCGGCGAGGAGCGCCAGTTCGTCAAGGGTAACCAGAGTCGGCTGACGTAGTTCTAGCTCGGCTACGAGCGGTGCGAGCTGCTTTGAAAGAGAGCGGGTCGGTGCTGTCACCACGGGTTCCCAAGATACTTTTCTGGATACTGAACTCTATTCTACGACAGTGCTGTCATGCATGGTCGCCTAGTATCCTTCTTGGTTACTGATGGACATCTGTTGACAGCATGGCCTTACTACGTGCCGCTTACCCATCTTGATACAAGTAACCCCGCCTCCCGTGAGGAGACAGGGTACGAATGAGGGTCGGGTCAGGTGAGGTCTTCATGTTGGGTGTGAGCCAGCCCGCCTAATCCACCGCCCGACCGCGATGAACCAGTCGCTGCCTGCAGCGGTGAACGCGCAGACCGCGGCCGGCGATCAGGTAGGCAACCGGGCCAGATTCCCGCCGACTGTCAGGGCCAGATTCGACCGCGCGCCCACGCACGACAGCTATCGCGGCATGCCACACCTCGCTTACGAAGTGCTCAGAGACCTACATGGTCACGTGGCATGCCGTGCCTACAGTCCCGTGCAACACCGGGACAGAGGACCGAGGCCAGGCCGAGGCGGATCTGTCCGCGGGCCGAGCTACCACGACAGGGATACTGCCGACGGCGAGCCTCACAGGCCAGGTACCGATCGTGATGACCGAAGAGGTTGCCCCTCGCGCCATTTTGCTCTCCCAACGGCCTCACCTCGATCTCGGCGCAGAGCCTGATCGCCGGGCCGCCGGTCATAATCGAGCGCTTCGTCGGGACGGTCGGCTGCCCGCACCAGGAAACCGAAGCTATTCTCCAGGCAACGGAGACGGGCAGCGGCCGAGAATCCGGGGCATACCCGGCTACTCCAAGGCATCGAGACGGATAACCAAAGGTCAGAGGGAAGCAAGCACCTGAGCGCGTCACGATATTTCCGCCGCCAGCGGGACCGGAACCGCTTAGTTAGTCACTTGATCTTGAAATTCAAGGTCGAATCAAAGTTTGAAAAACCTCGATGATCTGGAGCCCCGTTACGGAATCGAACCGTAGACCTTCTCCTTACCATGGACAACCAGGTAATGTGATGACCAGCAATGTCCTGCCACGATAACCATCCCCACCAGGCATTTCCTAGTCCTGAAGGGTCTGGGTGTGGCTGGGCGAGGCTGGCCGTGGTCACCACTGAATGTCCCCACCCCGGGTTAAGCTGTCACCATGACCACCCGGCGCCGACGCGGCGAAGACGGCATCTCCTTCGAACACCGCGGCCCCTGCCGCGACCCCCAACGCCACCGGCACTGCCCCGGTCTGTGGCGCGGCGAAATCACCCTGGGCTACACCGGCGACGGCAAACGCGCCCGCCGCAAAGTCAGCGGCACCACCAAAGCCGCCGTCGTGGACAAACTCCGCGACCTGCACCTCCAGCTCGACAAGGGCATCACCCCCAAGCCCGGCTACACCCACTACACCCTCCGCCAAGCCGCCGGGGACTGGCTCGCCCACGGACTCGACGGCCGCTCCCCCAAGACGATCAAGAAGAACCAGAACGTCCTCGAGCCCATCCTGACCGTCATCGGCGCCCGGAAACTCCGTGACCTGACCACCGCCGACGTCCGGCAGGCGCTGGCCGCCATGGCGGCCGGGTACTCCACCGCGGCCGTGACCATGGGACACCTCGCGCTCAAGCGCGCCATCCGGCACGCCGAAGCCAACGACCTGATCAGCCGCAACGTCGCCGCGCTGGCCGACACCCCCAAAGGCCGGGAAGGCCGGCCATCCAAGTCCCTCACCCTGGACCAGGCCCTGGCGGTCATCACCGCCGCCAGGACCCTGCCGGTAATGGAACTGCGGCCCGGCCTGAAAGATGTCCGCCGCCCCGCCGCGCTGATGCACGCCTACATCGTGCTCAGCCTGCTCGCCGGGATCCGCACCGAAGAAGCCAGAGCCCTGCACTGGGCCCACGTCAACCTCGACGGCGACCCCGCCGCCACCCCGCCCGTCCCGCCGCACATCGCCGTCTGGCGATCAGTACGCGCGCACGGCGACACCAAGACCGAACGATCCCGCCGCACCCTCGCCCTCCCCGCAGCCGCGGTCCAGGCACTGCACGCCTGGCGGGACAGCCAGGCCAGCGAGCGGCTCGCCGCCGCAGACGACTGGCAAGACACCGGGCTAGTCTTCACCACCAGCCACGGCGCCGCCCTCGACGCGGGCAACGTCCGCAAGATGTTCAAACGCATCTGCACCGAAGCCGGCATCGGCGACGCCTGGACACCGCGCGAGCTGGGGACCTCCTTCGTCAGCCTGATGAGCCACCACGGCGTCAGCATCGAGGAAATCGCCCGCCTCGTCGGAGGCGCCACCACCCGCACCACCGAAATCGTCTACCGCCGCGAACTACGACCCGTCATCACCACCGGCGCCGAAATCATGGACCAGCTCTTCACAGCAACGCCCGTCAGCCCGACAGCCGCCGAGAAACTGCACGAGCCAGCCCCCGATCTCCAGTGTGCGCTGGGTACAGCCCCGATGATGTAACTGAATGTTGCTCAGCGCTGCGCCGTGAGTGCGATCAGTGCTCGTAGTGGTATCGGCAGGCAGCGATGCGGATCTGGTCGTCGATGACCTTGTACACGAGGCGGTGCTCGTCGGTGATGCGGCGGGACCAGTACCCCTGGAAGCCGTGCTTGAGCGGCTCGGGTTTGCCGATGCCTTCGTTGCCGTTGCGCTGGATGTCGGCGATCAGGGTGTTGATCCGCTTCAGGACCTTCCGGTCCTGTTGCTGCCACCAGATGTAGTCATCCCAAGCGGCCTCATCCCAGACGAGCTTCACTGCAGGAGATCGCGCTCGATGCCGCCGCCGTGCTCAAGCCGGTCGATCGAGGCCAGCAGCCGCCGGGCGTTCTCGGGGCTCCGGAGCAGGTAAGCGGTCTCCTTGAGGGACTCGTAATCGGCCAGCGCGACGATCACCACCGGTTCATGCCCGGCCCGGGTGATGACGACTTCCTCGCGGTCATCGACGACAGCATTGAGAGTCTCCGCGTAGTGCGCACGGGATTCGGAGTATGTCATGGTCTTCACTAATCCACCATCCGTCGGATCCCAGCTTACTGTAACGTACAGGAAATTGTACTTCAGTGCCGTCTCTGCAGCAAGCCACCGTCATGCCGTCGTGTTCGGTCCATGCCCGCCGGGGACTCGCGGGTCAGGTGGATGCGTGTTGTCGGTGACGTGGGTGCGCAGGTCGCGGATGATGAGTTCGATGGTGTGGGCGATGACGTCCGGGATGCGCTCCAGGGGCAGGCCGTAGTTGTCGTGCAGCGGCCAGGAGGCGTCGGCGCCGGACAGGCGCAGGACCATGGCGGTGGCTTCGGCGGTGGCCTGGGCTGGCGCCCCGACGGCTTGCACCGCGGCCCGGATCGCGTTGAGACGTCGGGACCGGCGGCTGCGGCGCACCGTCTGCCAGACCTCGCCGCTGCTGGTCGCCAGCGCGCGGCTCAGCGGGCTGGCCAGCGCGTTGGCGTGGATTTCCCGGAAGTAGCGCGGCAGGTCGCCGGGGCCTGCGGCGGGCGTGATCCCGGCGGGGTTGAGATGCCGGTCGAACCACTCGGAGAGGGCGGTGACCTGGCTCTGGAGGTTCGGGAAGTACAGGTGCACGGTGCGCACCGAGACCCCGGCGCGGGCCGCGGCCTCGGTGGGTGACAGCGTATTGCGCCCGGGGTCGGACAGCTGTTCCACGAATGCGTCGAGGATCGCGCTGCGGGTCGCGGCGGCCTGCGCCTCGCGCTTGGGACTGACGTAGGGTCTGGGCTCGCTCACATGACGAATTCAATATCATGGCTGGCCGCGACCCGGATCACCCCGGCGATGTCCGGCGGGTTCATCCCGGCCTCGCTGGCGGCCTCGGAGAAGAACTCTGCGGCGTCGCCCTGCGTGGTTATGGTCAGGAAGCGGGCGTCGGTGACGTTGCGGTAGCTGTGCACGGTACCGGCCGGCACGTGGGCGGCGCCTCCGGGTCCGAGGATCTGCGCTGAGCCGCCGGCCGTGACCTCGAGCTGGCCGGACAGGACGACGTAGATCTCTTCCCGCGGGTGGCGGTGGGGCGGCGGCCCGGCCTCGGCGGGGCCGCTGGGGCCGGAGACCTCCACGGCCGATCCCGTCGCGTGGGTCAGCAGCGGGCGCAGCGTCTCGCCCAGCACGAAGTTGCTGCCGGCGGTGTCGAGGGTGGTGGCCGTGATCGTCATCGGATGCCTCCATCCCGGGGCCTCGCGGCCCCGCGTAAATGACTTCAGTCAGGTGAAGTCAATGTCCTGGAAGAGACGGTACAGTTCGCTGCAGTCAAGCGCAACCAAAACTCTCGCCGGAGATCGCCCGTGATCACCTGACCGCAGAACGATCCCCGCGCCCGCCGGACCTATGACCGCATCGTGGCCAACAGTCCGTGGCAGGCCCGGAACGTGTCACAGCTTCGGGTAGTGCCTTGTCTTCAAGGGAAAGCACCAGGCGGAAGGGAAGATCATGCGAGTCTTCGTCACGGGAGCGACCGGGGCACTGGGACGGCACCTCGTTCCTGGGCTGGTCACGGCGGGTCATGAGGTCACGGCTACCACGAGGACGCCCGGTAAGGGCGCGCAGTTGCGCGCGGCGGGCGCGGAGCCGGTGGTGGTCGATGGGCTGGATCGCGGGGCGGTAATCGCGGCGGTGCAGGCCGCGGTGCCAGAGGTGATCGTGCACGAGATGACCGCGCTGGCGAGCCTGCGGAGCTTCCGCAATCCCGACAAGGTGTTCGCCGTCACGAACGAGCTGCGGACCCGGGGTACCGACAACCTGCTTGCGGCCGCGGCGCGGGCGGGCACCCGCCGGGTCATCGCGCAGGGCTACGCGGGCGCCGCGCCCGACAAGCCTTCCGGCGGTGCGCTGAAGACCGAGGCAGATCCGCTCGACTGGCTGCCCGTGCGCGGGGCTGCGCACATGCCGGCAGCGATCACGTATGTGGACAAGACCGTGCCGCTGGAGGCACCGGAGGGCATCGTGCTGCGCTACGGCACCTTCTACGGGCCGGGCGCCGGGGAATTCCTGGTGGAGATGGCGCGGAAGCGGCAGCTGCCGGTGATCGGCGGCGGGACCGGGGTCTGGTCGTTCATCGAGATCACCGACGCCGCGGCGGCGACGATCGCGGCGATCGAGCATGGCACGCCTGGCATCTACAACGTCGTGGACGACGACCCCGCTCCGGTCGCGGAGTGGCTGCCGTACCTGGCCAAGGTCGCGGGCGGGAAGCCGCCGCTGCGGGTGGCCGCCTGGATCGGGCGGCTGCTCGCCGGAGAGTTCGTCGTGGCCCAGATGACCAGCTCGCGCGGATCCTCGAACCAGAAGGCCAGGAAAGAGCTCGGCTGGGTGCCGCAGTATCTGAGCTGGCGGGAGGGATTCCGTGCCTGGGGCCGATAATGCGGTCGATGGCCTGGCGGAGGCGGAGTACCGGCCGCTGCTGTTCTCCATCGCCTACGGGATGACCGGATCCGCAGGCGATGCCGAGGACATCGTGCAGGACGCGTTCCTCGGCCTGACCCGGGCCCGCAAGGCGGGGACCACGATCACCGATCCGAAGGCCTACCTGGCCACGGCCGTGATGCGGCTGGGAATCAACTACCAGAAGTCGGCGCGGGTGCGGCGGGAGACGTACGTGGGGGACTGGCTGCCAGAGCCGGTTGTCGTCCCGGTGGACGGGACGGGACCGGCCGGGCACGCCGAGCTGGCCGACTCGCTGTCCATGGCGTTCCTCGTGCTGCTGGAGACCCTCTCGCCGGCGGAGCGGGCGGTGTTCATGCTGCGCGAGGTCTTCGGGTACGGCTATCCGGATGTGGCGAGGATCACCGGCAAGACGGAAGCGAACTGCCGGCAGATCTTCTCCCGTGCCAGGCAGCGCATTGCCGCCGGAGGGCAGGGACGCGACAGCGCCCCGTCCCCGGCGCGGCGGGCGGAAGGCGGGGAACTCGCCCGCAGGTTCTTCGAGGCCGCCGACGGCGGCGACATGGACCCGCTGCTCGGCATGCTCGCCCCCGACGTGGTGTTCCACGCGGACGGCGGCGGTAAGGCGCAGGCGATCGGCGTGCCGCTGCACGGGCGGCAGCGGGTCGCCCGGCTGCTGGCCGGCCTGTTCCGCCGGGGCCGGCCCTTGGGCACGTCCCTGCGGCTGGCCTGGGTCAACGGCCAGCCGGGCGCGGTCGGGTACGACGCCGCGGGGCGGGTGTTTACCGTGTTCGAGCTTGAGGTGGCCGACGGCGTGGTCCAGGTGATCCGCGCTGTGGTCAATCCCGACAAGCTCCGTCATATCGGGCCGGTGTCTGATGTGGCGCGACTGCCGGAGCAGGAATTACCGCAACACACAGACAACACAGATGAGGCAGGAACCGATGAGCGACTTTCAGGCCATCGCCGACCGCGTCGAGATCGAGGCCCTGCGAGGCGAGTTCACCGACGCGGTGATGATGCGCGACCGTGCCCGCCTCGCATCGCTGTTCACACCCGACGGCGCGCTGCGGATGCCCAACATCCCCGCCGAAATGGTCGGCCGGGAACAGATCCGCACCGGGGGCGAGCGGCTGCAAAGCCAGTGGGACTTCTTCGTGCAGACCACGCACCCCGGCACGATCCAGCTGGACGGCGACACCGCGACCGGCCGTGCCTACATCCAAGAACTCGCCCGCACCCGCGACGGCCGCCAGGGGCTGAACTACGCCATCTACCACGACCGCTACCAGCGCACCGGCGACGGCTGGAAGTTCACCGAGCGCGTCTACGAGATCAGGTACCTCGACACCAGCCCGCTGGCGGGCTCGGCTCCCCCCGCGGCCGGGGGCGCCCGCTGACCCGCCGGCGGGGGGCAAGGACGCGGCGCAACGACAACGGTGACCACGACCCGGTGATCAACGGCGAATACGTTCCACCAGGGCATCGCCCTACCCAATCCTGTTTTCGAGCGGGACAGGTTCTAATCGTAGTGCTTCAGGTGCGGCCATAGGGCCCGCCAACTGGCCACCGGGCCGGTGCAGACGCCAATCGCGATGTCGTTCCAGTCGCTTTGCACTTGGTCCGGCGGGTTGAAAACGGCAAGCGGACGGCAGCTTGCGAAGTACGGGCGCAGCTGCCCGAGCGCGTCGACCACGAGCACTCTTGTGTCCGAGGCGTCGCCAGGTCCCCACATCCAGAACGAGTTGTGCGCCGAGATCACTGGCGGCAGGTGGTAGGCGCCGCCGTAGAGGTCAAGCGCGCCGGCTTCCGCGTACGCGATGGTGTAGACGGATGTCGGGGGCTGGCCCGCGCGCGTGAGTGCTTTGTCCTGGGCGGCGACCTCGGCGGCCAGCTGGGGCCATCCGACGCTGTCGTTGACGGTCTTGTCCGGCGGCACCTTGTGCAGGGCGGCGATCGGGAGTACCGGCAGCGTGCTCGGGATGATCAGCGCGATGCCCAGCACCGCGCCGATGGCGACGATGCCCCGCCGCAGCCGGGGCTGGCGCGCCCGGGCGAGCCAACGTTCGGCCGACACCGAACCGGCCCCGATCACGGCAGGCAGCATTCCGTCGGAGTAATAGACCTTGCCCGGCACCCAGGCCAGCACGTACACCACGACGAGGGTGGCGGTGACGGCGAGGAAGCGCAGTTCAGGGGTCCGGTAGAGCCGTACGAAGCCTGCGATGACCAGTGGGACCCCCAGCACCCCTGTATAGATGAGCTGCGCGGGGAAGCCGCCGATGTAGTCGGCCGCCGAAATGTTCTGCTGGTGCAGTGCGGAGGCCATGGTGAGCTGCGGCCAGCCGTTCGCGAACTGCCAGGCGAGGTTCGGCGCCCAGATCGCCAGCGCTATGAGGCCGCCGAGCCAGGGCCACGGTGTCGCGAGGACCCGGCGGTGCGCTGACGTCACGAGAATGCCGACGATGAGCGCCCCGATCAGCACGGTGACCAGGTACTCGTCCTCCAGACCGACGCCGGCCGCTGCGCCCGCGCCTAGCCACCACCGCGGCCGGTCCTGGAGCAGCGCCGTGGCCACGCAGAGCAGCACGACCGCCCATGCCAGTAGGTCGTACGGCGTGGTGTTGCCTATATGCGTCGCGCCGAGCAGCACCGGCGCGCTCGCGGTGGCGAGCGCCGCGAGCATCCGTCCGCCGCGGCCCGCGCCGAACAGTGCCGCGAGCCTGGCCGCGATGACGACAATCGCGCCGCCGGCGAGCGCCGGAGGGATCCGGATCGCTGTCGGGTTCATGCCGAAAAGATCCGTGGTGCGGGCGAGCAGCACGGCGAGCGGCGGCTGATCCACGTATCCGAACGCCAGGTGGTGGCTCGCCACCAGGAAATACAGCTCATCCTGCTGGAAGCCGTACCGGGCGCTGACCGCCAGTTCGACCGCGACGAATATCGCCGCGATGAGCCACACGGTCTTCGGCAGCCGGTCGGGCGCGGGCGCGTCTATCGATGCATCATTAGGTGCGGCCCGGCGCCAAGGGCCTCGGGGAACCCTGATCCCGTTCACGGCAGCCTCCACGGACAGCGCAATATCGGGCGGTGAGCACCAGGAATCCCGGTGTTCACCGCAAGTAGCATCACGGGCACTTGTCGCATCACCTCGCCCGCGAAATGGAACCCTTGAGTCATCCGGCAGGTGGATATTGAGAGGTCGTACCACGTGCCAGGAATGCGACTGACTCCTCGCGTGCGGTCAAATATCCTTGTTATCAGCGCACCCGCCTAGGGCGAGAGTCGTTCTCAGATGGAGGGGTTCCAGGCCGAGGACCGACACGACCCATTGCCCCATATCGCGCTATTAACTATGGCGCTGAAGTCAGACTATAGGAATACCGATCGGCTATCGCCGGATTGCACGCCCCGCCGTTTGGCGAAACGTCTTGCGGGCGGGTGATCTCATGCCGGGCCAGCATCTCCTGGCTCCGGTGACCGGAGCGGGCCCGCCACAGGCCGCTGAGACCGCCGCACGGCCCCTCCCGGCTGGAGCCCGGCATCAGCAGGGCGTTCGCCTGTGTTGCGTGCATCCGTGCCGTGCCGTCACACGCTGGGTCACACGGCCGGGGTGCATGGTCGGTCTAGGCGAAGGCTCAAGGAGAAGGAGTAGGCCATGCCACTTGTCAATGTGCGCCTAATCGAGGGGGTCTTCACCCCGGAGCAGAAGCGCGAGATGATCCACCAGCTCACCGAGACTATGGTGGAGATCGAGGGCGAGAACCTGCGTTCGGTCACGTGGGTGATCGTCGAGGAGGTCAAGAGTGGGGACTGGGGCATCGGCGGGAACGGCCTCACGACCGCGGATGTCCAGGCCCTGCGCGGCCAGGCCCCGGCGACTGTCCCGGGCTGAGGTCGACCGGCGGTGACACGGCAGGTACGGTTGCTCGGGCCTCCTCGGATCGAGGACGAGGGGCAACCGTGCCCGCCTCCGCGCGGCCTGAAATCGTGGGCGGTGCTGGCCCGGGTGGCGCTGGCCGGACGTCCAGTCGGACGGCGTGAGCTGGCGGGCGAACTGTTCGGCGAGGCGGATGACCCGCTGGGTGCGCTCCGCTGGTCGCTGGCGGATTTGCGGCGTAGTTCGGGCCTGCCTTCGCTGCTGTGCGGCGACCCCCTGAGCCTGGCGCCTGGCGAGCTGTGGGTGGATGTGCGGGCGCTTGAGGACGGTTCGCTGCCAGTCGAGGACATAGGCGGTGACCTGCTGGAGGGAATCGAGCTGCGGAACTGCCCGGGGTTCGGCACCTGGCTGCTGCTGGCCCGTCTGGACTGCGCAGCCCGGGGCAGGCAAGAGCTCCGCCGGCGGGCACTGAGCCTGCTGGCGGCCGGCCAGGCCGGGGCCGCGATGGCCCCGGCGGGGCGCGCCGCCGCGCTGGACCCGCTGGACGAGGGCGCGCAGGAGCTTTTCCTGAGGGTCCTGGTCGCCGCCGGGCGCGGCGGGCTGGCATCGGCGCATCTGGCGTCGTGCGAGGTGCTATTCGCGCGCGAGGGGCTTGTCCCATCGCCGGCGCTGCGGTCCGCTGCCCGCGATCCTGAGCTGGCGCCGCGCCCGCGGCTGCGGGCCGGGGTGATCGCCGTGTCGCTGTTGCGGGCGGGAACAGCTGCCCTGGACGCGGGCGCGGTCGATGCCGGGGTCGAGACGCTGCGCCGCGCGGTTCAGGAGGCCGGGCGGGCCGGCGACCCGGCTACGCAGGCCGAGGTACAGCGCGCCCTGGGCAGCGCACTGATCCACGCGGTGCGGGGATCCGATGGAGAAGGAGCGGTGGTGCTGCACCGCGCGCTGCTGGCCGCCCGCGCCGCGGACCGGCCCGCCCTGGCCGCCGATATCCTGCGCGAGCTGGCATTCGCGGACGTGCAGGCGGGCCGGCACGCCTCCGCCGACCGCGCGCTACGCGAGGCCGGGGAGCACGCTGGTGGTGATCCTGCCCTGCTAGCCGGGATCCTCGCCATCCGGGGAATGAACCAGGCTGACCGCGGGCGCCACCTGGAGGCGGCGGAATTGCTGACGGAGTCTGCCGCCGCGGCCCGCCAGGCCGGAACAGCCCGCCAGGAAGCGTGGTCACAAGGGGTCCTGGCCCGCTCGCTGCTGCTTGCCGGGCAGCTGCCGCCGGCCCAGCAGGCCGCCGAGTACAGCATGGCGGTGGTGCGCCGCGAGCGGTGGAATGCGTTCCTGCCGTGGCCTCAGGTGCTGCATGCCCAGTGCCTGGCCCAGGCCGGCCGCTGGGACGAGGCCGGTGAGGAGGCCGAACATGCGTTCGCGCTGGCCTGCGAGCTGGGCGATCCCTGCTGGGAGGGGATGGCCGCCCGGACGCTCGGGCTGGCGGCGCTGCATGCGGGTGACCTGGGCGCTGCACAGGCCTGGCTCGCCGATGCCCGGCGGCGCTGTGACCGGGTGCCAGACCGGTACGTGTGGGTCTCCGCCTACGTCGGCCTGGCCCAGCTGGAAACCGCCGCCCGCCAGGACCCTGGCCTGGTCGCACCGGCCGCGGCACGCCTGTACGAGCACGCGGCGCGCAACGACCTGCCCGAGTTCCTGGCCTGGGCGCTGGTGTACCAGGCCGAGTCCGGCGACCATGCCAAGGTCCCGCTAGCGCGCAGTGCCGCTGATGGCATCGCCAACCCCGATTTGCAGGCCCGAGTCCAGGCCCTGCCCGGCGGCGAGCCTGACGGGCGAAGCAGGGGAAAACGACTGGGCGGAAATGACTACGAGACGCCACGCACACGGCGCCACAGCTCAGTTACCCGCACCGGCGGCAGGCCCTAGCGGCCCCGTCCCAGCAGACCACTATGCTCCGTCTCATCGCCCGGCTGACCAGGACCGCTCACCCGCCGGGGATTTGGTCTCCATCAGCCGCGGCGGACCGCAGCGGAGATTGGGAGCTGCAGAATAATTATTTCTGCGCCCGCGTCGGCGGTGGAGCCGACAACCCACGGGCCACGCAGATCGGCGGTTCGCGTTCGATGTCGGGGTCGCGGTGCGTTACCGATCCGTGTGGCTGAGCTCCGCCTGGCGGCTACGGCCGCCAGGCGGAGCTCTGTCAGCTAGCGGGACTTACCGAGCGGCGCCCGCGATGTAGATGGCGACGATATAGGTCGCGTGCCGGTCCAGGCTGCCGCGGCCCCGGGCTGGGCTGCGGGCCGGGGGATTAAGGCTGCTGGTGGCCGCCGAGCGCCAGGCGGGCGGCGCTGACGTCTTCCCGGCCGTGGCCGGCGTCAACGGCTGCGCGCCACTGCCGTGACAGCGCGGCCAGGAGCGGCAGCTGATCATCGCCTGCGGCCCCGATCGCCAGGTCCACGTCCTTGAGCGCCCACTCCAGCGGAAACTCGGGCGCGAAATCGCCTCGCTCCATTTTGTGCAGCTTGGCATCCGCGATCGGTGCGTCCAGCGGGCCGCCTTCGATGGCCTCGGCCAGAGCTGAGTCATCGATGCCCAGCCGGCCAGCCAGTTCCAGGGCTTCAGCCACGCCCTCGATCAAGATGGACATGTAGGCGTTGACGACCAGCTTCATCCGGCTGCCCTGCCCGGCCTCGCCCAGCCACACGGTCTTGCGGCCGATCGCCGCAAACACCGGGCGCACGGCCACGGCCGCTGCAGGCGGTCCGGATGCCAGGATGAGCAGCTGGCCCGCTTCGGCGGGGCCCTTGCTGCCCGATACCGGCGCATCCACGAACAGGACATCGGGCCGCAGCTGACCGAGCCGGCTGCCGATCTCGGTTGTTGCCGCAAGGCCGATGGTGCCCATTTGCGCCCATACCGCGCCCTCAGCCAGCGCCTCCACGACGCCGCCAGCGAAGATCACCGAGTTAACCACGTCGGCGGTCGGCAGCATCGTGATCACGACGTGCGCATCCCGGGCCGCCTCTGCCGGCGACACTGTCACCAGCGCTCCGGCCTCGGACAGCGGCGCGGTCGCCGTGGGCGACCGATCCCAGACCGTGGTGCGCAGCCCGGCGGAGACCAGATTGCGGGCCATCGCCGAGCCCATGATGCCGGTCCCCAGCACCGCCACCCGCACATTCTCGCCACGGCTATCCGTAGCCATCTGAGTCTCCCTCCGCGCAGTTATGGCAACCCCGCGCGGCAGCACCGCAGCAGAGCTGGACGCACCTTCCAGACGAGCACTCCAGAGGCTGGCCCGGGAGGTGCCGGCTGGTGCCTCAGCGGCCGTGGCGCGTGGGCGGCAACGGGTTTCATCCGCCCTCGATCACGCTACCCCTGGCCATGACCGCCAACCCAGCCACCCCCCAGGCCAAACCAGCCGCCGCACACCGGCGGACGCCGGACATAGCGAACCCAGGTCACTGATCTCGAGCACCCGCGGACCCGCCACTGCGACAAAGCGCCCGTTCGGGCGCTGGCCTTCGGACCAGCCCAGTGCGACTGGCCTGATTGCGGCCATCGGCGGCCGCTGGCCGGGTGCATGTCGATGCACCCTGCTGAGTGCTGAGACGGCTGCATTCATGCCCGGACCTGTTGCGCCATATGCGGCATGCAGAGGCGGACGTTCTCGCGCAGGGTAGCGACGCAGGACTAGGCAGGCTCGTCGACCGCTCGCCGGATCTGAAACTGGGCCCGACACAGAGGGGACCGCCGCGAAAGCAGAGTGTCAAGGGACAGCAGAGACCTCGGGATCTCCCCGCGCCTACCCGCCGTTACCTCAATCCCGTTTTCGGGCCTTCACCGCGAGGGCCGCATCGCCAGCAAGCAGTTGCAGCAGCGATTCGATACGGACATCACCGACTCATGGACCTGGTCGAGGCATCCACGCGCTATCCCGTGCGTGAAGCGGGCCTGGGTGGAGTACCCGGGTGAGCACCCGGAGCCGTCGCCGGCCCGGGTCGGGTGATGACCTGGCTGGCTACTGGTGGACGTCGGCGGCGAGGTAGTGGCCGGTTTGCGGCGGCGGGTCGGATAGGGCCGCGGCGTCGTCGTGGTACTGGAGGTCGGTGCCGGTTTGCCGCTCCCGGTGCTGCCTGAGGTGCTCTTCCCAGCTGGGGACGCTGAACAGCTCGATGAACAGTCGCGGGTTCTGGCCGTCCTGGTACAGGCGCCAGCCGGTGGCTCCGGTCCGCAGCCGCGACTGGCGCAGGCGGGCTATGGCCTGCAGGAACTGCTGCTCCTTTTCAGCGGCGATGGTGTAGGTGGTCCGCACCAGGACCAGTCCGCTGCCGCGGTTAGCGCTGATGAGCAGCTGCGGCTCGGGCCAGCGGACCGGACTCCGGTCCATGTCTGCGATCTGGTGGAACGGCCAGAACCAGATGGTGGCCGCGCCGGCGGCCATGACGGCGGCGGAGATCACGAAGGCGGGCACCAGCCCGGCAGTCCCGGCGACGACTCCCCAGATCGCGGCCCCGGCGGCCTGGGCGCCGAACAGGACCATCTGGTAGGCCGACAGGCCGCGGGCGCGTACCCACCTGGGCAGGAAGAGCTGCAGCGCGGCGTTGACGTTGGACAGGAAGGCTATCCAGGCAACACCGGCCGGCAGCAGCGCCAGGATGGTGAGCGTGAGGTTGCGCGACAGCGCCACCGCGGCCAGTGCCCCCGCGTAGGTCAGGCTCGCGGCGGCCACCAGGGCGTTGGCGGAGAGCCTGGCCCGGACCTGCGGCACGATGAACGCGCCGCCGACGGCGCCGGCCCCCAGGGCGCCGAGCAGCACGCCGTAGCCGCCCGGCCCCAGTCCGAGCCGGCTGGTGGCGATCAGGGGCAGCAGTGCCCACAGCGAACTGCCCGGTACCAGGAACAGGGCCGCGCGCAGCAGGATGCGCCGCACGACGGGTGCGTGGCGCACGTACCGGCCGCCGGCCCGCAGCCCCGGGATGAACCGCTCTGGAGACTGCGGAGTTCCGCCGAGCTGGGGATGGCACGCCACCACGATCGCGTAGAGCAGGAACGTCGCCGTGTTCAGCGCGAACACGGCGGTAACCCCGATCCGGGCGACCAGCAGCCCGGCGATCGCCGGGCCGATGGCGCGGGCCAGGTTGATGCTGATCGAGCCGAGCGCCGCGGCGGCAGGCACCTGCGGGCGCGGGACCATGTCAGGCACCAGCGACTGGTAGGCGGGCGTGATCAGGATGGCGCCAGTGCCGAGCACGAAGGTGAACATGAGCAGCAGCGCCGGCGGCATCCGGTCCGCGGCGGTCAGCGCGGTGAGCGCCGCGCCGGCCACGGTCATCCCGGCCAGAACCGCGACGAGCAGCCTGGCCCGGTCGAAAATGTCCGCCAGCACGCCGGCCACCAGCGCAAACAGGACAGCGGGCAGCGTGTCAGCGGTCTGCACGAGCGAGACGAGGATGGCCGCGTGAGCGTCATGGACCAGCAGCCACTGGGCGCCCACGGTCTGCATCCAGGTGCCCACGTTGCTGACCAGCGCCGCGATCCACAGCGCCCGGAACAGCCCGATGCGCAACGGCGCCCAGATCGACGAATCCGATCCTGAGCCAGCCATGCCGCGTTTCAGCTCCTTGTGGGCAACGCCTTCGCGCCTGATCGACTGGCGTCAGCCGCTGAGACCGATCTGGTTCGTGAGCCCGGCCAGGTCGTACTGCAGATTCTCCTCCACGATCTGGCCGTTGTCCTAGCGAGCTACGGTACACAGATCCACCTCGAAGGATTTTCTCGCTATACGGATCTCGGGGCACTACTGCGCCCAGACACGGCTGGCCCCAGTGCCCCCGACTCCGGGAAGCTGATGATCACGCCAAGGGTAACTGAGCGTCACCGGGAAGCCGCCCGCCTGAAGGGTAATCCCGGCGTCCAGCCGCGTATGCCCGGTCACCGAGCGCCTGGACCGTCCGCGACGATCAGATCAATCACTCGGGTGCGGCACCGACGGTCCGGGAAGGGCAGGTTGCTGAGCTGGCACGGCGATGGATGCGCCGGCACACCACGGACATCACGGTATGGTCGCCGGGTGGGAACCTGGGGACCCGGCGCGTTCGACAGCGACGATGCCCTCGATCTGCTCGACACGCTGACGGAGCAGGACGCCGCCGCCCGCCGCGAGAGCCCTCGGGCGGATATTCCGCGCAGCCCGGGAGCACCCGGATGACCTGAACTGGACGCTCAGTCCGGGCCAGGTCGTCGCTGCGGCCGCGGTCGTGGCGGCCGGCTTGCCAGACGGCGGGGCCGTCGTGCGGGAGATCACCGGAAAGCACTACGACGTGGCGGCGCTAATGATTCCCGGCGACGACCAGGAGCTGGCCGGCGCCGCCCTCGTCGCGCTGCTCATCGCGGCCGGGCGCGATGGCGCCTGGCACCAGGGCTGGGCCGATGCCGGGACGGCGCTGCAGGCCCACCGGACGACTGACCAGCTAGCCTCGGCTTTCTACCGCTACCAGCACCGGCACGACCAGGAATTGCCCATGGAACCCTGACGGCCAGTCGGCACAGCCCGCCGCTGCCGAGAAGGACTGCACCAGGCGGATACATGCGTGCTAGCTGCGCAGCAACTGATCCTCCTCCAGCCATGCGCCGTTGCTGAAGAAGTGTGCGCAGATGAGCACGAACGCGATCTGCGCGCCGGCTTCCTGATTGCTGTACATCCCTGGGGTGCCGTTGGGCTCGTCCGAGATGACCGCGTCCTCCCAGGAGGCGCCGGTCACCAGCCACTGCGGATGCCGAGCTGTCCGGGCTGGAGGTCCCGTACAGGGCGGGACGTTGGTCCCTGGCGCGTGCGCCTGCGGCGGGATGAGATGACACTGACAGAAAACCCCGAACGAAGCGGAGTCACGGACCAGGCCCGCAGACCCGTCATCGAGTTCCGCGAGAGGCGGAGGCGGGTCCTCTCGTGGTGCCCGGGCCGAGTCACCCGCGCTTCCGCCGGGCACCAGGCAGACACGCGCAGGGCACGTGCAGGCCACGGCATCGCGGAGCACTTGGCGCACGATGCCGGGCATGGTATGGAGCCGCCACCCGAGGTCCGTGGGGCGGTTCCGCGGGACAGCTTGAGGCCGGTGGTGGTAATGCGCAGGTATCTTGTCGTGGCGAACCAGACCTTGGGAGCGGCGGAGCTGCGGGACGAGCTGGAAAAGCGGATCAGCGCGGGGCCGTGTTCGTTCTTCGTGATCGTCCCGGACACCAAGGCAGCGCAGTACGATCCCGTGGCGGCCGGCGGCGTGCTTCCCCAGCCAGGCATGTGGTGGTGGGCGACCTATTACGGCCGCCCTGCCACCGACGAGGAGGCGACCTCGCACGCCCGGGAGCGCCTCAGCCTGATGCTGGCCGGGCTTGCCGCGCTGGGACTGCCTGTCGAGGGCGAACTGGGCAGCCCCGCGCCGCTGGCGGCCATCGAGAAGGCGTGCGCCGATCGCCAGTTCGACGAGATCATCATGACCACTCTGCCCCAGCGCGTCTCGCGCTGGCTGAAGGCTGACTTGCCACATCAGGCGCAGCGCCGGTTCGGATTGCCGATCACGACCATCATCACCAGTTACTGATCGCCTGGCCCGCCAGCTGCGCCGCGGCCCGAACTGCGCCCAGTCGGCCCGCACGCCGGCCGGGGACCGGCACCCGGCCGACGTAGCCGACCCGTCCGGAGATAGCTCCTCAGGTGCGTAACGTGCACAGATCAGCCACTTATGTCGCAGATTTTCTTAGACTCGGTCCCTTGACAGGCCTGGCCTGCCCGCGGCTCAGGCGACGCGAACGCGGGCAGTTGGTGGCGGGTACCCGTGACTTGATCTTGACCGCGCAGGTTGAATGCGTGTCGGCACACAATTTTCATAAAGACCGGCGGCCCCGGGATATGGTGCCGTCGTGGACAGCAATGCGGGCGAGGAAGCAGACCTCGGTGCCAAGCCGAACCTGGATGGTGATGACGCTTTCGCGGCTGCCATCCCTGCCTCAGGATGGCTAACTTCTATGTTGCCATGGCGCTCGCCGGTACCAGTTCGGCAGGTGCAGTCGAGGCTAGGTGCAATCTCGCAGCCGGGGCAGTGGCGATCGAAAGCCGTCCTGACGGACCGAATAACGACCTGATCCTGCGTTGCCGGCACGACCCACCCCATTGCTGGACATACACCGGCACCAGCATGACGTGCCCATGAAGAGCAAAGCGGTCACCGCACTCGCCGCTTTTGCTGGCGGCTTTCGGTGGGGTTGCAGCTTACGTTGCCGCCAAGGATCACAGGATCGTCGATGTGCTCATCGCGCTCGGCATTGCAATCGTGATCGGCTGTGTCTGCCTGTTCGCTGGGGCCAGGCTCATCGGCCGCCATCCACATCCGGCGGTACTGCTGATGTCGCTGTGGATCATCACGATTATCGGCATCGGTGCCGGATTCGTCGCACTGTTCTTGTGGCTGGGGCTTGAACTTCCGAATTGGCTGACGTCCGGGAAACCGACCGAAGAGACCATGGAGATCAGCAAGGTCCTCTTGGGAGCGCTGACGGCCTACACGGGGGTGCTCTTCACGGAGGACCTCGACAAGGGCGAAGGTTCGCTCTGGCCCAGCGCCAGAACGAGGACCGCGCTCGAAAAGGCGTACGGCAGCAGCAATTTCGCGGGTATTACACGGCACTACCAAGCCGTCTATGAAGATCGCGTCCTATCGAGCGGCGTCGACAAGGGTGATGGGATCGATGGCTGGGGACTCGTGGCACGGTGGGAAAGAGCCGGGATTCTCGCTGGCCCCTACGTCGCACCGGCAGCCGCTCAACAAGCGGGGTAATTGCCCTGAGTCACACTGCTCACCGCCACTTCCTGCTCCACCCGGCCGGGCATTAACAGGCGGTTTCCTTAGCGCGCCGGAATCCGCGTCGGCCGACGTGTCCAGAACCCTGCGCCACCACGGACTGTGACCATCAACTGTTCTCGAGCAGTTCATCCCGGAGGCTCATCAGGACGCGCACTAGCGGTGCTTTTCCGAATCTCCAGCTGTGCCGGGCTACTTCCCGGTCGCATAGGCGCTGCAGCGCGGCCGCGCAGACCTCGGCACTGTCGAAGCCGGCCGGCAACTCCGGTCGCACCTGGCGGGCAGCGGCATGCTCGCGAGCTGCCAGCGCACCGGCGCGCTCGACGGTGGCCCCGTCCAGATCGTCGATAACCAGCACAAAGGCGCGTTAGTAAGTACCGGTGATGTAGTCCGTCAATGCGGTTCGCTCGGTTTCGAGTTCGCCGAGACGGATCTTCACCACGTCGCCGATGCTCACGATCCCTTGCAAGCTGCCATCAACCACGACTGGCACATGCCGCACCTTGCGCTCGGTCATCATGCGCATGACCTCCTCGATCGGGGTCTGCGACGTGACCGTGTGCACCTCGGCTGTGTAGATGGCCGTGACCGGCTCAGACATCACCGCAGCGCCCCGCCGGGCCAGCGCCTGGACGATGTCCCGCTCGCTGGCGATTCCGTCGACCGTGGTGCCGTCGTGCGAGACGACGACAGCGCCGATCCGGTGCTCGGCCAGGACCGCCAGAAGGTGCCGCACCTTGGTGTCCGGGGCGACGGTGATGACCTGGGTGCCCTTGACGCGAAGTACGTCGCTGATACGCATCGGCCCTCCCAGGCACTGGTACGCGGCTGATCGTGTGCACGTACCGATACCCAAAGCTGGATACTTCAATCCGCCGTTTCCGGCAGATTACCGGTGGCGGGTTAAGGGCATAGACCGGGCTCGGGTACGGCGACCCGGATGGCAGCAGGCGGGCGAGATGAATGAGAAGCGCCGCGCCTGTGCCCCATATCAATTCTTCGGTGCGCCGTGGACAGCAAGCGGTACCGGCCAAAATGGGCTACGGCGGCTACGCGCGCGGCAATCACCGGCGCGCTGTTCACACTCTGTTAATTCGCCCGCAGATGTTCGTACAGCCGCCTGGCAACGGCCAGATCGCCCATGCGCTAGCCGAAAATCTGATCCATGACCTCGGCGCCCCGCGTCAGCGCAGGCACGATCTGATGCCGGTACACAAGTTCCGTCGTCGCCGTCTGGTTGTGCCCAGCCAGCCCGGCCGCCTCCGTGATCACCCGGAACTGCCGCCGCACATTGTGATCCTGCCTCACCGGCCCGGAGATACAGCGCGTGCCGTTCCCCGATCACGTATGCCGATTCCAGTTATGCCTTAATCCTTTCCTCGTCTGGGCAGGTACAGGTCGGTGATCGTGCCCTCGAACGCCTCAGCGGCCAGGGCGACGGTCTCGGACAGCGTGGGGTGCGGGTGGATGGTCAGGCCGATGTCGGCTGCGTCGGCGCCCATCTCGATGGCTAGCGCCGCCTCGGCGATGAGGTCGCCCGCGTTCGGCCCGACGATGCCGCAGCCGATGGTGCGGCCGCTCCCCTCGTCGAACAGCACCTTCGTCAGCCCTTCGGAGCGGCCCAGGGTGAGCGAGCGGCCGCTGGCGGCCCAGGGGAAGACCCCCTTGCCGTACGTGACTCCCGCGGCCCTGGCCTCGTTCTCGGTGACCCCGGCCCAGGCCACCTCGGGATCGGTGTAAGCGACCGACGGGATGACGCGGGCATCGAAGAAACTGTTCTTCCCCGCCGTCACCTCGGCTGCCACCTTCCCCTCGTGCATCGCCTTGTGCGCCAGCATCGGCTGGCCGACGACGTCGCCGATCGCGAATATATGCGCCACGTTGGTCCGCAGCTGCTTGTCCACGGGAATGAAGCCATGGCCGTCAGTTGTGACGCCAGCCGCCTCGGCTCCGATGAGCTTGCCGTTGGGGCTGCGGCCCACGGCGACGAGCATCCGGTCGAAGGTGTCAGTCGCCGGCGCCTTCGGGCCGTCGAACGACACCACGAGGCCCTCGGGCCTGGCTTCGACGTTGGTCACCTTGGTCTTGACATAGATGTTCTCGTACTGCCTGGTGACGCGCTTGGCCAGCGGGATGATCAGGTCCCTGTCCGCCCCGGGGATGAGCTGATCCATCAGCTCGGCGATGGTGACCTTCGCGCCGAGCTCGTGGTAGACGGTGGCCATCTCCAGGCCGATGATCCCGCCGCCCAGGATGAGCAGCCGCTGCGGCATCTCACCGAGTTCCAGCGCGCCGGTAGAGTCGATGATCCGCGGGTCCGATGACGGGATGAATGGCAGCGTCAGCGGTTCGGAGCCGGCCGCGATGATCGCCTGCTCGAAGTCGACCGTGGTCACGCCGCCTTCGGCGAGTTCTACCCGCAGCTGGTGCGGGGAGGTGAAGCGGCCGTAGCCGCGGATGGTGGTGACCTTGCGCTGCTTGGCCAGCCCGGCCAGGCCGCCGGTGAGCCGTCCGACCACGCCGTCCTTCCACGCCCGCAGCTTGCCGAGGTCGATCGCCGGAGCGCCGAACATGATGCCGTGCTCGCTCATCTCCTTGGTTTCCGCGATGACCCTCGCGGCGTGCAGCAGGGCCTTGGACGGGATGCAGCCGACGTTGAGGCATACTCCGCCGAGCGTCGGCCCGCGGTCGACAAGCACGACCTTCTTGCCCAGGTCGGCTGCTCGGAACGCGGCCGTGTACCCGCCCGGCCCGGCGCCGAGGACGAGCACCTCCGCGGCTGGCTCAGGCACGGCCGTCTCCACCGGTGCGCAGGCCGGCAATGACATGGCCGGCGGAGACGTGGTCGCCGACGGCGACCCGGACTGCGGTGATGGTCCCGGCTACAGGCGCCGGAATGTCCAGCGTGGCCTTGTCGGACTCCAGGGTGATCAGCGGGTCCTCGCGCGCGACTATGCCACCGGCGGCCACATGCACCTCGATTACCGGCACGTCGATGAAATGGCCGATATCGGGGACGATGACCTCGATCACCTCGTAAATCCCGCTCGGCGAACCGTAGCCGGGTGGCTCGGCGGGCGCCATGGCCGCGTCTTCGGTGACCCGCTCCCTTACCGGAGCGGCGGCCGGGCCGTCGGAGGCCGGCTCGGCGTCGAGCCGGAGGATGAGGTCCCCGGCCGATACCCGGTCGCCGACCCGGATGGCGACTTCGCTGACGGTTCCCGCCGCTGACGCGGGAACGTCCAGCGTGGCCTTGTCGGACTCCAGCGTGATGACCGGATCCTCGGTGGCCACCACGTCACCGGCGGTCACATGTACCTCTATGACCGGCACGTCGATGAAGTGGCCGATGTCGGGAACTGTGATATCCATGTCAGGCTCCAAGAAAAAGAGGATGCGTCGCAATGGCCTGGGCAGCGGTCAGAGCAGGAGGCCGCGTATGTCTTCCAGCAGCTGGCATAGGTGCCGGGCGAACCGCGCGGCCAGCGCCCCGTCGATGACCCGGTGGTCGTAGGACAGCGAGATCGGCAGCATCAGCCGCGGGATGAACGCCGTACCGTCCCAGACCGGCGCGGTCCGGGCCCGGACGACCCCGAGGATCGCCACCTCGGGGGCGTTGACGATGGGCGTGAAGGCGGTACCGCCGATGCCGCCCAGGCTGGAGATCGTGAAACAGGCACCCTGCAGGTCGGCCATGCCGAGCTTGCCGTCTCGGGCTTTGGCCGAGACGGCACCGAGCTCCTGGCTGATTTCCCGGATGCCCTTGCGGTCCACATCGCGGATCACCGGCACCACCAGGCCCTCGGGCGTGTCCACGGCCACGCCGAGGTGGTAGTAGCTCTTGTAGATCAGCGCGTCCTTCTCCGGGGTCAGCGAGCTGTTGAACCGGGGGAACTCCCGCAGCGCCGAGACGCTGGCCTTCATCAGGAAAGCCAGCAGCGTGACCCGGTAGCCTTCCGCCTTGGCGACAGTATCGAGTTCCCGGCGGTAGGCGTCCAGATCGGTGATGTCGGCCTCGTCGTTGTGGGTGACATGGGGGACGTTGAGCCACGACCGGTGTAGCGCAGGCCCGGACAGCCGCTGGATGCGCGACAGCGGCCGGATCTCAACCGGGCCGAATTTGGAGAAGTCCTGGACGGGGATTTCAGGGATGCCGCCGCCCAGTGCCGGGGTCGCGGCCGCCGGAGCGACTGCGGTTCCCCGGACGACAGTGATCACGTCATCCTTCGTGATCCGCCCCTTCGGCCCGGTACCGGTAAGCGCGGTGAGATCAATGCCGAGCTCGCGGGCCAGCCGGCGCACGCCCGGCCCGGCGTGCACGCCGTCGAAGTCGGCAGGCGGCCCGGCCTCGACCGCGGTCACGGGCGTACCGGGGCCCGGCGTCCCGCCGGCCATGGCCGGCGTCCCCGTACCGGCGGCCAGCGCCGCCTCGGCCGAACGGCGCGCAGGCTCCCGCGCTGCCGCCAGCGGGTCAGCCGCCTCCTGGAAGGGCGGCTCCTGCTGGTCGGTCAGCGGCGGCGGCTCGGTGAGCGCGCTCTCGGTGTCGAGCAGCAGGATCGGTGACCCGCGGCTGACCAGGTCACCGACCTTGACCCGCAGCTCGCGGACCGTGCCCGCGGCGGGCGAGGGGATGTCCATGGTGGCCTTGTCCGATTCCAGGGTGATCAGCGGATCCTCGGCGCTGACCACCTCACCGGCCGCGACGTGGATCTCGATGACCGGCACCTCGGCGAAGTCGCCGAGGTCTGGAACGCTGACTTCAGTGACAGCGGGCATGGCTGCTTCCCGTCAGTGGTGGAGGCGATGGCGCGGGCACATCATGCCCGCGCCGGGTCCGGTTTGCCGGGATCGATGCCGTAGCGCGAGATCGCGTCGGCGACCGTGGCCGCCGGGATCGTCCCGTCCCGCGCGAGCGACGCCAGCGCGGCCACGGCGACGTAGTGCCGGTCGACCTCGAAGAATCGGCGCAGGTTGCGGCGATAATCAGAACGGCCGTAGCCATCTGTCCCCAGCACCCGGTAATGCCCAGGCACGAAGGCGCGGATCTGGTCGGCGAAGCTCTTGATGTAGTCGGTCGCGGCGATGACCGGGCCGCGCCGTCCGGCCAGACAGTCCTCGACGTAGCTGCGCCGGGGCGGCTCGGTGGGATGCAGCATGTTCCACCGCTCGGCGGCGAGCCCGTCGCGCCGCAGTTCGGTGAAGCTCGTCGCGCTCCATACGTCGGCGGCGACGCCGTAGTCCGCGGCCAGCAGGTCGGCGCCGGCCAGCACCTCCCGCAAGATGGTGCCGCTGCCGAGTAGCTGCACCGAGGGGCCCCGGGCCGTCCCGGAAGCCTCGCGGAACAGGTACATCCCGCGCAGGATCCCGGCCTCGGCGCCCTCGGGCAGCGCGGGATGCTCGTAGTTCTCGTTCATCAACGTGATGTAGAAGAACACGTCTTCCTGCTCGGCGACCATCCGCCGCAGCCCGTCGGCGATGATGACCGCGACCTCGTAGGAATACGTCGGGTCGTAGCACACGCAGCTGGGCACGACCGAGGCCAGCACGTGGCTGTGGCCGTCCTCGTGCTGCAGCCCCTCGCCGTTGAGCGTGGTGCGGCCAGCCGTCCCGCCGAGCAGGAAACCGCGGGCCCGCGAGTCCCCGGCCGCCCAGATCAGGTCCATGACCCGCTGGAAGCCGAACATCGAGTAGAAGATGTAGAACGGGATCATCGGTATGTCGCTGCTGCTGTAGGCCGTCGCCGCGGCGATCCACGACGCCATCGCGCCGGCCTCGTTGATGCCCTCCTGCAGCATCTGGCCGTCCGGAGCCTCGCGGTAGTACATCAGCTGGTTCGCGTCCTCGGGCTGGTAGAGCTGGCCGACCTGGCTGAAGATGCCGAACTGGCGGAACATGCCTTCCATCCCGAACGTCCGGGACTCGTCCGCCACGATCGGCACCACGCGCTTGCCGACGGCCTTGTCCCGCAGCAACGTGTTCAGGATCCGCACGAACGCCATGGTGGTAGAGATCTCCCGGCCCGGCGTCCCGGCCAGCTGGCCGCCGAACGCGGACAGCTCGGGCACCGCCAGCGTCTGGCTCGACCGCCGTCGGCGGGCGGGCAGGTACCCGCCGAGTGCGGCCCGCCGCTCCCGCAGGTAAGCCATCTCCTCGCTGCCGTCCTCGAAGCGCAGGAACGGCAGCTCGGCCAGCTGCTCATCCGACAGCGGCAGGCTGAACCGGTCCCGGAACCTGGCCAGGGCCACGTCGGCCATGTGCTTCTGCTGGTGGGTGATGTTCTGGCCCTCGCCCGATTCCCCCATCCCGTAGCCCTTGATGGTCTTGGCCAGGATGACGGTGGGCCGGCCGGTCGTCCGCACCGCGGCCGAGTAGGCGGCGTAGACCTTGACCGGATCATGGCCGCCGCGGTTCAGCGCCCAGATCTCGTCGTCGGTCATGCCCGCGACCATTTCGGCCAGTTCCGGGTACTTGCCGAAGAACTTCTCCCGGACGTACGCGCCGTCTTTGGACTTGAAGTCCTGGTACTCGCCGTCGACGCATTCCTCCATCCGCTTGAGCAGCAGGCCGGTGGAATCGCGGGCGATGAGCGGGTCCCAGTTGCTGCCCCAGATCAGCTTGATCACGTTCCAGCCCGCGCCGCGGAAGATGCCCTCAAGCTCCTGGACGATCTTGCCGTTGCCGCGGACCGGGCCGTCTAGCCGCTGCAGGTTGCAGTTGACGACGAAGATGAGGTTGTCGAGCTTCTCCCGGCTGGCCATCGCGATGGCGCCCAGAGACTCCGGCTCGTCGGTTTCCCCGTCGCCGAGGAACGCCCAGACCTTCCGGTCCGAGGTGTCCGCCAGCCCGCGGCAGGCCAGGTACTTCAGGAAGCGGGCCTGGTAGATCGCCATGATCGGGCCCAGGCCCATCGACACCGTCGGCATCTGCCAGTACTCCGGCATCAGCCACGGGTGCGGATAGGAGGAAAGGCCGCCGCCGTCGACCTCCATCCGGAACTTCCTCAGCTGGTCCTCGGTGAGCCGCCCCTCCACGAACGAGCGGGCGTAGATGCCTGGCGACGAATGGCCCTGGATGAACAACAGGTCACCGCCGTGCTGGCCGGTCGCGGCCCGGAAGAAATGCTGGAAGCCCACGTCGTAGAGGGTCGCCGCGGACTGGAAACTGGCGATATGGCCGCCGAGCTCGGAGGATTCCGCGTTCGCCCGCAGCACGATGGCCAGGGCGTTCCACCGGATCAGCGACCTGATGCGGTGGTCGATCGTCAGCTCCCGCGGGCTCAGCCGGTCTTCCTTCTCGGGCGGGATCGTGTTGAGGTACGGCGTCGTGGCGCTGTAAGGGACGGGCGCCCCCTTGCGGCGGGCCTCCGCGACCACCTCGTCCAGCAGGAAGAACGCACGGTCCGCACCCTCGTAGGCCAGAACCGAATCGAGGGCCTCTCGCCATTCACGGGTCTCGGCCGGGTCAAGATCTTCCAGCATCAGCGTCCTCTCATCACGAGTCCTGGCGACGGTCAGATCGCGGCGGCGATGGAGTGACCCGCGTCTTTGCCCAGCATCCCTCCCAGGCGATACTCCAGGCAAGGGAACTACGTGCCGGAAGGGAAAACAAAAGCAGTGGCGAATCCGCTCGATCAGGTGGCGTCGTGGCCGGCCACCGCCGCGGCCGGCGTCGCGTCGGCGGCGGGCCTGCTGGAATCGGCCGGGCCTGCCGAGCGGCCTTATCGGTGGGCGTCGGTGACCAAACTGCTCGTCGCGCTGGCCGCGCTCGACGCCGTGCAGCGCGGCCTGCTCGATCTGGACGAGCCGGCCGGACCGCCAGGATCGACGATCCGGCACCTGCTGTCGCACGTGTCCGGGCTCGGGCTCGACGGCGACGCGATCCTCAGCCGTCCGGGCCGTCAGCGGATCTACTCCAACCGCGGTATCGAGATCGTCGCGGACAACCTCGCCGCCCGGTCCGGCCAGCCCTTCGAGCGACTGCTGGCCGACGAGATCTGCCTGCCGCTCGGGATGGCGGGCACCCGGCTGGAGGGCTCCCCGGCCTGGGGCGCGGTCGGGCCGCTTCGCGACCTCATGACACTGGCGATCGAACTGGTCAGTCCGGAGCTTGTCCGCGAGGACCTGCTGGCGGAGGCGACCCAGACTGCCTTTCCTGGCCTGCCCGGCGTATTGCCGGGCTTCGGCCTGCAGCCGCTCTGCGACTGGGGCCTTGGGTTCGAGATCAGGGGCAGCAAGGAGCCGCACTGGACCGGATCGGCGAACTCGGCCCGGACATTCGGTCATTTCGGGCGCTCAGGCAGCTTCATCTGGGTGGACCCGCAGGCCCGGATCGCCTGCGCCTCCCTCGCCGACCGCGACTTCGGCGACTGGGCCAAGCAGGCGTGGCCCCGGCTGTCCGACGACGTGCTCGCGTCCTACGCCGGTGACGATTTATCGGGCCGAACGGACCATGGCACGAGCCAACAGCCAGGTTCCTGCCGCGGGGAACTCAGGGCTCGGCGTCCGTTGGAGGAGCTAAGAGCTATGCAGCAACAGTGACGGTCGCGACATGGCTTGTGGCTGGCGGTACCGGTTCGCCAGCAAGCCGCAGGCCTTCGATGTGAAAGGCGATCGCCTCGCGCATCTCAGAGGCCGACAGTCGGCCGGCCTTCGCGCCACCCAGGCGTCGGATCCTGCCGCAGGAGCGCTGTAGTGGACCTTCCAGCCTCCATGGTTAAGCATTTCCGCAGGTCAGCTGACCAGCGCGCCCGGCAGGATTCGAACCCGCGACCCGCAGTCATGCTTCCGCAAGGGAGGTTCGCCGTCCAGGAAATCTGATTATCAGATACAATGGTGCCTGTGAAGACCATGACTGCAACCGAGGCATCCCGGCACTTCTCGGATCTGCTAGATGCCGTCGAGCGTGGTGAGACGATCACCATCGTCCGTGGCAGCCGGCCGATCGCGGAGATAGGCCCTGCTCATCGGCGCGCCGGTGCCGACCTGCGCGCTGCGCTCGCCGATGTGTCTCCGCCAGATGATGCGTTCAGCCGGGATATAGCAGAAGCCATCGCCCTGCTTAACTCGGAGGTGGGCGACCCGTGGGCCGACGCCTGATCCTCGATACCAACATCCTGATCGCTTACGAACGCGGGAACATAGACCGTTCGTCGCTAGATGACGACGAACTTGCCATAGCCTCGGTGTCGGTTGCCGAGTACCGCGTCGGGATCGAACTGGCTGATGTGGCCATCCGGGCAGCCGAACGGGCTCGGGCGCTGGTCGCGATAACTTCCGCCGTCGACGTCCTCGATTACACGCAGGCGACAGCGGCCCATCATGGGCGCCTGCTCGCCCATGTCCGTCGGTCCGGGTCCCCGCGCGGGGCACACGACCTGATCATTGCCGCTCACGCAGCGGAGACTGGGCGGATGATCCTGAGCCGCGATGCTAAGGCGCGCTTCGGTGACCTCCCCGGGGTAAGCGCAATCGGCGTGTAACACCGGTAAACCAAGGTAGTCGCGCATCTTCACCGAAGGCCATCAGGTCAGTCCGCGGTCATCGGCAGCCCGGCAGAGAGGTGATTGCTGCGGAGATCAGCCGATATCGGGGGCTGGGTGCCCGCCGGGGATGCGGGCAGCCAGGACATTGAAGTACTGCTCGTTGCCGCAGGTGTCTCGGTTGCCGGGTGCCCGGCCGTGGCTGCGCCGGTGATGAACGCTTCCGCGACCGGCCCCAGCGCACAGAACGCCTTCTCCGCGGCCCTTCAGGCCTTTGTGCTGGCTGAAGTGCTGGATCATGCGAGTGTCAGCCGCCTTACCGCAAGGTGCCTGACTCCTACCCGCTCTGTGGGGAAGATGGTGAGCGGCCCGCGATTGACCTGCGGTTAGCCGCCCGGCTAGCCTCGCTCCTGTTATGTGGGCCGCCAGACTGCGATATTCCGTACTCGGCATACTCCTGCTAGGCGTCACAGCTGCCCTGTTGATGGCCTGGCGGTTGAGCCATGTGTTGTTCGCGGTCGTCGTCGGTTTCATTGTCCTCGTCGTGACGGTGCTCCTGGTCGCCCGGGACGGATGGCGCCAGACGAGTCCGGAGAGCCTCAGCTCACGCGGTTTCAGGCCGGACTCGGGCCTGAACGTGATGGATCCGGGCCTGCGCCGGGAGTGGGCGCCCATGATTCCGGCCGCTGTATCCCGGCGGATTTCCGGTAACCCCACCCGGCGCCCGGCAGCCCGTTCGGCGGCCAGGACAAAGCCCGGCCGAAGCGGCCGGACTAGCCGACGGAACGAAACGATGCAGCCGGATGCCACTATCACCCTCGCTGATGAGCGGCGGGCAGCACACATCGATGACCTGTTTGTCGAGCTGGACCTCGAACTGGTCGGGCTCGTCCCGGTGAAGAAGAAGGTGGAGGAAATCGGTTCGCTGCTGCTGGTCGACCGGGCGCGACAGCGGTTCGGGCTCTCCGCGTCCCGCCCAAACCTGCACATGTGCTTCACCGGGGCGCCGGGAACTGGGAAGACCACCGTTGCGCTGACGATGGCCGATCTGCTCCGCCGGCTTGGCTACCTGCAGAAGGGTCATCTCGTGCATGCCATGCGCGATGACCTTGTGGGTGAGTACATCGGGCAGACCGCGCCGAAGACCAAGCAGGTTCTCGAGCGCGCGATGGGCGGCGTGCTGTTCATCGACGAGGCCTACACCTTGTACCGCGCCCAGGACTCGAAAGACTACGGCCAAGAGTGCATCGACATCCTCATGCAGGTGATGGAGAACGAACGGGCCAAGCTCGTGGTGATTCTCGCCGGATACAAGGATCGTATGGATCATTTTTTCGAATCAAACCCTGGTATGAGCTCACGCATTGCGCATCACCTGGACTTCGCCGAGTACGAGGTCGACGAGCTGCTCGCGATCGGACGGCTGATGCTGGGCCGGTCGTCCTACTACTTGTCGCACGAAGCGGAGACGGCATTTCGCGACCATCTGTCGCTGCAGATGAGGCAGCCCCGGTTCGCCAACGCCCGCAGCGTCCGGAACGAGCTGGAAAGTGCCCGGCTTCGGCACGCGTATCGTCTCGCCACCGATCCGGAGCGCCACTGGAGTAAAGACGACCTGATGCGCCTCGAGCCGTCGGACATCTTGCCTAGCGCGACTTGGTAACCGGCGATCCGTATCGCCCAGCGAGCACGCCGACGCCGCGAACAGGGCCGACTGGCCACGCGTTGGCGCCTCCGGGTCATCCTGGCCGTACTTGCTCACCAGGACGTCGCGGATCTTGCTGAGATCGTAGACACCGCCGAACACCACATGGCGCCAGACCTTGCCGGACCTCGCCAGGCGGAGTTTCCCGCCAGGTTCCCACGGCATCGGATCCCCTGGGCGGAAGTCGGCGACATGTTTTTTTGGCATCAACCTTGGGCAACTGCTGCGGGCTGAACATCCGCTCGTGAGTTCGTTTGGCTGACGACGGCGAGCAGTTACCGAGTTAGCAAATTGTGTCGCAGGAGTCATATTGATCATGTCATCTGGAAGCGTCAGGAAAAATTACATGCGCTCACGTGGTGAGATGAGATCGCGGAGCGGGGAGCCATCCCAGCTATGCCTAGCTCGCAGCTTGAGTAGTCATCTCAGAGGCGTGAAGCGCGACCCGCCGCATCCGTACCATCAAGGTTGCTGAGGGTACGACCTTGCCAGACATGTAGGTCGACAGGCGAGACCGCGAGGTTCCTATTCTCTCCGCGAAATCCTGCTTGGACAGCCCGGATCTGGCGACGAGGCCCTGCACCTCGGATGCGACGTCCGCCCGTTCTGAGTCGGCGGCTAGCTGGCGGGCGCGGGCTACTACCCCCTCCAGCAGCTCGGCGGTGCCGTAGGGGTGGGACAGGTGAACGGCTTCGAGGACCTGATGGGCTACTGGACCCCAGGGATCGGCCCGGATCGCGCTCGCGAGCCGGCGCCAATCCGGGAGGGTGCCCCGTTCAACTGCCGCGAGGATGCCTTCGAAGGGCCAGGTCTCCACCGGGTCATCCGGAGACGCGTCAATATTGCGGAACCTCAGAGCGGTGGTCATTGCACCATTTCCACAGCTAGCGAGCGGCAGACGTCGATAACGTTCCCCCAGTCCGTCCAGCGTGCATCCAGGCCCTTGTACCGGCCAAGCTGGCCGATCGTACGAGCGTCAGCTGGCCTAGGGCCTGCAAGTTGCCGGGCGAGCTGGGTGGCAACAGCCTCCGATTCGGGGCCGTGCTGATCGGAGTAGTAGGTATCAATGTGCCGGAGTACATCTGCAGCGTGAGCGATCCCATACCGGTCAGAAAGAGCCGCCACGTCAAGGTAGTCCCGTACTTGGTTACGCCGGACAATGAGGTAACCCTTGATCCGCAGCGTCTCGTCTGGCGTCGGTACCCGGAGTACCTGTCCGGACGGAAGCTCCACTTCCGTGACCTCCAAGGGCCTGTTCCGGATTAGCTGGCGGACTCCAGACTCGATATCGTCCAGTTCGCCGAGGATGATCTTTCCCGGGGTCACTCGGTTCGTCACCCATCCGTCCGTTGCTTCGATCGCTTCAAGTACGGCGTCGAAGCGATCACTGAGATCCTGCAGCACATGGTCGTGGTCATAGGAGAAGCGGTGATTGGCCCATAGCGCCGCGGCGGAGCCGCCAACCAAGACGGCATCGGGAACGACCTCTTGGAGCCGTGCCGCTGATTCGAGCACGCGTACCAACTCGGGCCGGGCAAGCCCAGGAGCGTCAGATTCCGATCCGGTCATCCCTGAGTCCTCCTCCGATCAATCCTTAGTGTATCAGATGTGATACATGGAAATAAGGGATCACTGGCCAACACCACGGTTCGGCCGAGCCGCCTTGACCTGTCAACGGTGAAGTCCGGCAGCCTTTGGGCGCTGAAATTATCTGCTGTCCGAGCGCTATAGCTATCGCCGCAAGGGAACACCATTCCCCGTCTGTGCAGCTAGCATGACCGATCCCGGGCGCTGCCGCGGTCTACCTCGGCAACCGCCTGCCTATTGAGCAGCCCGCCAGCGCAAGCGGCGCCTAGCAGGTAAAGCCGCAGGTCAGCCAGTCAGTCACTCAGCGCGCCCGGCAGGATTCGAACCAGCGACCCGCTGCTTAGAAGGCAGCTCCGGTGGCTGCCTGGAGGTGGCCTGGCGTCGCCTGACGTGGCGTCTAGCTGCGTCGATGGTGGCTGGCAATGGCTCGGAGTCGCCTGAAACCTGTCTGCGGTGGCTCCCCACTTGGCTCCCCGGATCCACCTAGCGATACCGCTGTTCGAAGGAATGAAATTAATATCGATCAATAACTTCTCGGGACCTGAGCCGCTGTTTCTCGTGTACTACGACCATTTGGCGTCGGCCACTGCGACCTGTTCGAGTATCAGTCGAGTTTACTGGGTGGCTGTGTGATGGCAGACGGGGCTGAATGTGCCGTCTGACCAGGTATTACCAGGCCCGGTGTGGCTGGGCGTGGCTGGACGACGGTGGCGGTTGGCTGCCAGTTAGGCTCCCAGTTGGGCTACTCCGGCAGTTGGGCTACTCCGGCCACCTCGCGAATCCGCCGGATGCACCCGCCCGGCGGAGGCCGCCGGCGGCCGTAGGAGATGCAGGTGGCCAGGGGCGAGATCGCGGTAGCGGGCGGCCGGTTTCCTTGCTGCCGCTAGTTCCGCGCTCAGCGGCCGGGCTCGCTTCTGTGGCGGTGCGCCGCCCGCAGGCCCGGCTGCACGGCTGGCTCCCGCTTGCCGGCAGTTATCTGCTGTTGCCCGGACGGTCGTGAGCATGCCCCTGCCCCGGCGCTGGTCCCGGCAGGCAGCATGCCGGCGCCCGGTAGTGGGACGACCGCGCGTGTGACCGTCGCCGCCGTGGTCTTGCTGGCCGTGCCGCTGCCGTCTGGGGGAGCACCCTGCACGGGATGATCGTCAGCCGGCGTGCGACGGCGGGCGGCCTGCATGGTAAGCCTGGTGCCCTGTCCCGGCGCGAAGCGGCCAGCGTGGCGGGCCGCTTGGAGCGTCATGTGCGTGGCCTCCTCAGCCGGGGCTTTGGGCTCGAGCGCCTTGCATGTCTATGTCGCAGCCTTTGTGGAGGCGCTGTGCCTGACCGGGATTCCGGTGCTGGTGGTAATCGGCCCGGAGTACCTGCGCACCGGGGGCCGCGCGGTGGCGGCCAGTTCGAGATGGCAGACCGGTCCGCGGCTGTGGCCGTCGCCGTGGCGGTCGTATCCGAAGCGGAGGAATCCGCCTGTGTCACGAAGCCGCTCAACGGGCCGCTGTGGCCGGGCTCGTGTGGCGGCTCGTAGACCCATGCGTCAGCCAAGTGCGTCGATCAGGGCCTTGGTGACATCCCCGGTGGCGCAGGTGCCGCCCACGTCGCGGGTGAGGATGCCGGCTGCGGTGGTGGTTTCGATGGCCGCGTTCAGGCGGGCGGCGTGGTCGGGCAGGCCCAGGTGTTCCAGCATCAGGGCGGCGCTGCCGACGGCGCCGATGGGGTTGGCTAGTCCCTGTCCGGCGATATCCGGGGCCGAGCCGTGCACCGGCTCGAACATGGAAGGAAAGCGCCGCTCCGGGTTGAGGTTAGCGCTGGCCGCCAGGCCGAGGCTGCCTGCCAGGGCGCTGCCGAGGTCGGAGAGAATGTCGGCGTGCAGGTTGGAGGCGACGACCACGGACAGGTCCTCCGGGCGCAGGACGAACTTCGCGGACATCGCGTCGACCAGGACGGATTCGGTCTCTACGTCCGGGTAGTCCCGGGCAACGCGCTTGAAGACGTCATCCCACAGGACCATGCCGAACTGCTGGGCATTGCTCTTGGTGACGCTGGAGACCTTGCGCCGGGCGCGGGTGCGTGCCAGGTCGAAGGCAAAGCGCATGATGCGTTCGCAGCCGACCTCGGTGAACAGGGCTGACTGAACCGCGACCTCATGGCCGGGACCCCGGCTGGACAGGTTGCGGCCGCCGAGCCCGGCGTATTCGCCTTCACTGTTCTCGCGGACGACGACCCAGTCCAGTTCGGTGTCGTCGGCTTTGCGCAGCGGGCTGCGCACGCCGGGCAGGAAGTGCACGGGACGCACGTTCGCCCACTGGTCGAAGCCCTGGCAGATGGCCAGTCGCAGGCCCCACAGGCTGACGTGGTCCGGCACGCCGGGCCAGCCGACCGCGCCGAAGTAGATGGCGTCGAAGGCCCGCAGGATCTCCAGGCCGTCCCCGGCCATCATCCGGCCGGTGCGCGCGTAGTACTCGCAGCCCCAGTCGAACTCATGCCAGTCGAACCCGAACTCTCCTGCGCTGCCGGCGGCCAGCGCGTCGAGCACCTCCCGGCCGGCGGCCACCACCTCCTGGCCGACGCCGTCCGCTGGAATCACCGCGATCCGGAACCTGCGTGGTGCGCTCACCGTGTTCTCCGTCCTGTTCAGGATGTGTTGTCCTACTGCCGATTCAACCGGTTGAGCCGTCCGGTCGTCCAGGACCGGCTGGCTTTCCCGCTTAAGTCTTCACGCGCCCGCGCAATGAGAGCCGCCTGGTGCTATCGCAGCATCGTGGCAGGCGTCACCAGCCGGTTCATCTGCCGCGGGCCGGAGCAGCTGAGCCAGGGCGGCGAGCACCGCCCGGTTGGTCTAGTTACTGCACCTCGGGAATGACAAATTCGCCATCCTCCAGGCAGCCGCCCTCACCCCTGAGCAAACCAGAGCCTTCCTCGACCAGCACCATGAACCCCACCGCACCCGCAGACCTCTCCACAGCCACCTGGCGCAAGAGCACCCGATCATCCGGCGGCGGCAGCAACTGCGTCGAAGTCGCCCACCTCCCCGGCCTCATCGCCATCCGCGACAGCAAGAACCCCGCCGGCCCCGCACTGATCATCACCCACTCCGTGTTCCGTGAACTGGCTGACGCCATAAGGCGCGGCACCCTCAACGCCTGACCAACCTCGTGGCTCCTACTGCCGCTCCCTGAACCGGACCGGCGATCTGGCTGACGTTAACGCGATGTCCCCTCACCCAGGAAATCTCCCGGGCGAGCGTCTTCACCGTCTCCACCGGGATCTCGACTGCCCGGACGACGTCGTAGGTGTAGCAGTCAAGCGCCATGAAGACACAAGCGTTGAACTCCCAGCTGCGAAACGGCGAGAACGACTGACTACGCCGGTCGTCCTGGTCAACGAGCCGGCACTTGACCTGCAGCTTGCGATCTCCCGCCTGAACGTCCCAGCTCTTCACTGACGGTGCCGCAAGCTCGCCCTGGTATGCCCTGGCCACCAGGTACTCGGCAAGATCACCGGCGGGCGGGTTCCGTGACCTCACCACGCCACGGCGATTCAGCTCGGTTACGATCTGCGCGCTCAAGCGCAGCAACTGCCGGACCGTGAGGGAACTGACGTCGATTTCCGTGCGGGCGGCCATGAAGCATAACGGTAGACCGCCGCCCGGGAGAGCAGGTGCTCCACCGGCCCTCAATACAGACGGCGCGCTGACGCCGGACTAGTCCCAGTCGCTGACTGTAATCCGGCTTTGGACCCGATATGCGACCGGATCGCCGATTCGGGGCGGTCTCGAATTCGGTGCTTCCGTGGTAGAAGCCCGCACCGGCAAGCCTGATCTGCCGCGGAGCCCGCGGCAGCCAGAAAGACCGGCGGCACATCCCGAGGGCTGTGAAAGGGGTTCTCCCGAGGTCGTGGGCCGCAATGACACTGGGTACTGGATCCGGCCGGGCTGTGACGGCACCTCGTCCGGGTAGCGCGGCCTAGGATCCAGGCAAGGCGGTCCCGGTCTCGAGCAGGGTCTTCAGGCTGGCCAGGACGGCAGGCCAGCCGTTAGAGATGCCCTGGAGAACGTCGCTGCCAGGCTCGAAGCCGTCGTGGATGACCGTGAGCTTCACCACGCCGTGCCCGGTGTCCTCGATGTCGAAGGCGACCTTGGAGCGGGGCTCGGCCCGCCAGGCGTCAGCGGTGGCTTCGTCCATGCCGACCTGGGCGGCCCACTCGGGCGTGAACGTGTGCCAGGTGTACGCCAGCTGGCGGCAGGGATCGGACTCGAGGATCACCTGCTCGGGGTCGCTCACGACGAGCCCGGCCTCCTGGTGCGCCAGGTCGTAGGTCGAGCCCTTCTTCCAGTCCGAACGGAAGGTCTTCTCGCCAGCCCTTTGGTGCCGCCAGTAGCGCCTCGTGAAGGCGGGGTCGGTGAGGCCCTGCCAGACCCGCTCGGGCGTGGCGTGAATGTAGGTCGTGTAGGTAAAGCTCGTCATCTGGCCGGTGCGTGCAGCCATTGCCTTGTCTCCAGTTCTCGGCTTGCCGGGTTGACAGTGACGCCGGTCCATCATGCAACCAATGGTTGCACATTTCTTCCGGATGCGCAACAGAAGGTTGCGCGTCGAGGGGCCGGCGCGTGATGAACCAGCTGCAAGCATTGGTTGCACGTCTTCTTCTGACGTGCTACCTTAGGTTGCAGTTCGAGAGCGGGCGATGACCGGCATGTGGTGACACCCGCGGCCGCGACATGCGCAGACGCGCATAGGAAGGAGCGAAGACTGATGTCAGGCCTGGTGATTGAGGGGGAGGTTCTGATCGAGGCACCGGTGGATGTGGTGTGGCGCACCATCACCGAGCCCGATCAGATGAGCCAGTGGTTCGCCGACCGGGTGGACCTCGTGGCCGAACCGGGCGCTCATGGCTACATGCAGTTCGGAGACCAGGGCGGCCCCGTCGTCGTGGAGACGGTCGACCCGCCGGCTCGCTTCTCATTCCGCTGGAACCATCCCCGCGGCGAGGAACCAGTGACCGGTAACTCGATGCTCGTGGAGTTCACGCTGACACCGGAAGGCGACGAGCGGACCCGTCTCCGGGTATCCGAAAGCGGCCACGAACTGCTCGCCCGGCCCGGCGCGGAGAAGCAACGTTATGCCGACGAGCACCGGGGCGGCTGGGCCGAGTACCTGGACCGCCTCGCCAGCGTGCTCGCGAAGCGCCGACCGGGATGACCGCGCCGGCCGATGACAAGCTCTGGTCGGCCATCGGCGACCCGTCTCGCCGCCGGGTGCTCGACCTCCTGGTCAGCCACGGTGAGGTCAGCGCCAGCTGGCTGGCCGGCCACGTGCCCTTCTCGCGCCAGGCGGTCTCCAAGCATCTGGCCGTGCTCGGGCAGGCCGGGCTGGTCAGCAGGCGCAAGCACGGCCGGGAGGTTCTCTACCAGGTAGAAGCCGGCCGTCTCGACCAGGCCGCCCGGGCCATGGGTGACCTCGCCGCGCAATGGGACCGGCGGCTCGCCACGATCAAACGGCTCGCCGAAGCGGCGCACGCAGAAGCAAAGAAAAGCGAAAGCCCCGGCACCTGACGCGATTCCCGGCTTCGCAGCATCGCCGGCCCGAGCCACGTCAAGCCGTGTTGTCACGACATGAGGGAGAGAACCAATGACCGATCACAAGACCGGGACACGTGAGGAGTGGATCGCGGCCCGGCTGGAGCTGCTCGAGGCCGAGAAGGCGCTGACGCGGCGCAGCGACGAACTGGCGCGCCGGCGGCAGGAGCTGCCCTGGGTGCGGGTTGAGAAGGACTACCGGTTCACGGCCGAAGACGGTGATGCGTCGCTGCGCGACCTGTTCGGCGGGCGTTCGCAGCTGCTCGTCTATCACTTCATGTTCGATCCGGACTGGAACGAAGGCTGCCCGAGCTGCTCGGCGGTCACCGACGGCTTCGCCGGCAGCGTCCCGCACTTCGAGCACCACGATGTCGCGTTCGTCGTGGTGTCGCGCGCCCCGCTCGGCAAGCTCGTCACGTACAAGCGGCGGATGGGATGGGACTTCCGCTGGGTCTCCTCGTCCGGCAGCAGTTTCAACTACGACTTCCACGTGACGGCCGACCCCGCAGTGGCACCGGTTGAGTACAACTACAAGGACCAGGCGCAGCTCGAGGCGGAGAACGCCGCCTGGCGCGGCTGGTCGGGCGAGCAGCCCGGCATGAGCGCGTTCGCGCGCAACGGCGGCGACGTGTTCCACACGTACTCCGCGTATTCCCGCGGCTTCGACGGGCTGTGGCCGATGTGGCAGTGGCTGGACCGTGCGCCGCTGGGCCGCAACGAAGGCGACATGTCATGGTTTCACCGGCACGACGAGTACCCCGCGACCGCAGGGGGACCGTCGTGATACCCGCGCATACCGCCCGGACACCAGCGGAGGAATGGTCGATGTGCCACTCACCCGATGACCGGCTCGTCTTCGTCAACAGCATCTGAGACCTGACCGTGCACGGCCGGCACGAGGAGGACTCTCCGCCCGGCTGGTCCCGGCAACCCACACCACATGGCATCGGCTAGCAGGCAACGACCGAAACAACAAGCGCAGAGACTCCAGGACAGCCCGATGGTGTCAGATCAGGCTGCGTCGCTTCTGCGGTTTGGAGGACATCATGGCGAACTCGGCTCCGAGCGGGCCCGGCGACTACAACACCAAGATCATTGAGGAGTTCCGGGCGAATGGGGGACGCGCCGGCGGCCCATGGGCGGGCACCACGCTGATTCTCATCCACCACACCGGCGCGAAATCCGGGATCGAGCGCGTCTCGCCGGTGGCCTGCTCCCTTCAAGGAGAGGGCCGCTTCGCGATCTGGGCCGCCAATGGAGGATCCCCAGCCCACCCAGACTGGTACTACAACCTCACGGCCGCCCCCAGGATCAAAGCCGAGGCGGGTACCCAGACGTTCACGGTACTGGCGGAGGAGCTCGACGACACCGCCCGCGCCGGGCTGTGGCCGAAGCTGGTCACGCAGTATCCTCAACTCGGCGAAGCCCAGGCCAAGACCACGCGACAGATTCCGGTGTTCATGCTGACCCGCCAGGACTGACCTGCGACGAGGGCCGCCGGCTGGCCGCGCTTGGGCAGCCCGCGCAGACCTGTCCCCCCGAGCTGGACTTTGACGTGCCTGATCCGGCGAGCATTCCGCGATGGCCCTCTCGTTCCTCTACCGGCCTGCCGACTGCGTGATCGTCCGGCTCGTGAGTTTCGAGCAGACGGACCGGGTCTCCGAGTGGGCCATCGCCATCGAATCAAACCTGCGAACATGTTCGCGCAGAATAACTGTTCCGGCGCGGTCTGGACAGCTATACCGGCCGACCGGCACTGGCGACAGAACGGCGGATCTCGCGCGACCGTCGCGACCAGCGATCGTCACGCTGCGCGACTCGCGATCCAGAGTATGAGCGATCCGAGCGCCGCTCTTATGTTTGTCAAGGGGATCGGATGACATTTCGGTGGCCGCCGTTCTGGGGCTGCGGAGTGGATGTTCCGACCGGGTTATTGCTGGTTTGCGGACAAGACAGGGATGGGCCGCTCCAGGTGGAGCGCGCAAGCTCTTATTAGGTCACGCCCAGCAGGTCAGATGAGGCCGGGGACGGCCGGCGAATCGTTCGAAGGCCAGCAGGTTCGCGGCAGCCGATTATAGGGTCAGGCCGTCCCCGGAGCTTTCGGGCGTTAGCCGGCGGCCGGGCAGAGGTGGCGGTAGACCTCGCGGGCGACGTAACGCTTCAGGCAGCGGATGATCTCCGCCTTGGACTTTCCTTCGGCCGTGCGGCGCTCGGCGTAGGCGCGGGTGGCCGGGTCAGAACCCAGCCGGGTGAACACGATCCGCCACAGGGCATGGCTGGCCTGACGGTCACCGCCGGGGTTGAGCCGGTGGCGGGTGACTTTCCCAGATGACGCGGGGATCGGGGCGACGCCGCACAGGTGCGCCCAGGCCGCCTCGCTGCATAGCCGCCCGGGGTGATCCCCGGCCGTGATGAGCAGCAGCGCCGCAGTGCGCGGGCCGAGCCCGTACACGGCGAGCAGGCCCGGGGCGCGGGCAGTCACCAGCGGGACGATGAGCTCGTCCAGGCGCTGGAGCTGGCCGTCCAGGAACCGCGCGCGCCGCCCCAGTTCCCGCAGCGCGACGCGGACGGCGTAGCCGGCGACGTCGCCGGGGCGGGGCCGCAGCGAGGCGAGCCCGGCGACCAGGGCGGCCGGGGTGTGCCGGGTGAACCGGGCTCGCAGGTCATCGGGGCCGGTCAGGAGCAGAGCCCTGGCCTGGTTGATCGTCCGGGTGCGCTCTCCGGCGGCACTGCGCCGGGCGACCATCAGCGCCCGGATCGCTTCCACGGCACCATCCCGGCCTTTCGGCGCGCCGCGGGCCCGGCCGGACTGCGCCGCCCGCGCAGCGCTGACCGCGTCCAGCGGATCGGATTTACCCTGCCGGCGCCGGTCCTGCCGGTCCGAGCGGTCCACCTCGACCACCCGGATTCCTGCTGCAGCGACATGGCGAGCCAGTCCGGCGCCGTAACTGCCAGTCCCTTCGATGCCGGCCAGGGCGACGGTCCCGAACCCGCCCAGCCAGCCCAGCAGGCCGGCATAGCCAGCTTGGGTGGCCGGGAACTCCCGGACGCCGAGCAGCCCGCCGATGGGATCCAGCGCGGCGGCGACATGGGTATCTGCGTGGGTGTCCACGCCGCCGGTAATTGCGGTGCGACAGGTAATGGGGCGTGCTTCTTCTACGATGGTCACAGCCATCCCTTTCTCAGGTTGAGGGGTGGCACGCACCCGCTGGCCCGTCGGACCTGTGAACCCCGGCCTCTAGTCCAGGCCGGGCAGATCAGGCCGGCACCGCTGGCAGGTGCCATAAAACCTGGGGCCCGGCCGACAGATCGTCTCGCAGGACAGCCCGGACGGCGTCAGCCGAATCGGAGGTCAGGCCGGGACCCAGGCTCCCGACGCTACGCCCCTGTCCAGTCAAGATCAGGGAAGCCGCGCCAGAAGCACTATCCACAGTCTCCCTGCCGATTATTTACAGCTGACGCTCGAGCGTTCCGGGCCGCATCTGAGCGCAGACGTTGCAGTTATGGCGTTGCCTCACCAACTGGATGACGCATCCACTCGGCCTCTTCACGGCGGACCTTCCGCTTTTCAGGAACAGAGTTAGTGCGCCCTGAGCAGGAAAAACGCCGTACGGTAGGCCGGCCTGGGCATGTATCGGGCATGATCAACCACTCAGAGCCAATCTGATTGCCCAACGCCGTGCCCGTCATCATCTGATCGTCCGCCAGCGTCCACTGGTGCCTGCGATCGGCCCGCATGCCAGACACTTGAAAAGGTCAGATTAAATAGGACTTAGGCGGAGCGTACCCAGATGGGAACTCCCGCCAGAAGCGTGTCAAAATGGCCACGGAATCGTCCGCCTTGTAGTTGAACATCTTTAGCGGAGAAGAATATCTTGGCGAGTATTTCTACATATGCTTTCTGGACGATCCAGATGTTCTCGATGTGAGTGAGCGCCGACAAGAAGTCAAAAATTCTCCAGGCTCTTGAGTCAATCGCCCCCATTCACCTTTCTCCCAGTGGTCACCCTTTTCCCCGCTTAGTCTTTCGATTATAGCGTGCAAATCAGCCGATGACGAAGGAAACCATCCAGCATCACCTTGTGGAACTGATCAATCTGATAGATCCCGGCGGAGACCGCATCCCGGTAAATCAACGAGAGCAGGTGTGATCGACCGTTCTCATGCCGCCGGAACTTCCGGCACAGCTGGTCGTAAATCGGTCCGCATTCCACCCGGCGTCAGTCGCACGTCATTTTCCACCTGGCGTTGGCGGGAAGGGACTTCTCGGGCAGCCGTACCGCCACGAGGGTGAACGTCGGCCTGCCCGTCACGGGGTTGACCGGCGGCGCGGCGATCTGCTGCAGCACGGCGCTGAGTTCGGTGTTGGTCGAGACGGTGAACCCTTGTCCGCCGAACCCTTCGGCTAGCTTGACGTAGTCCCAGATATGACCCTGCGGGACCATGGTCAGCGGGGCGAAGGCCGGCGGGTTCGGCGTCGGGCAGAACGCGTTGGCGTCGATCAGCCACTGCTCGACCGCGAACACGCGGTTGTCCATGACGAACACGATGGCGTCCTGACCGAGCTGAGCCATCGTGCCGAGCGCGTTGAGTGTCTCCGCGAAGGCCCCGTCGCCGGTGATCGTCACCGTCCGCCGGGTCCGTCCCACGAGCTCGTTGGCCAGGGTCACCCCCGTGGTCGCCCCGACGCCATACCCGATGGCTGCCCAGGCGAGCTGGGCGATGTACCCGCCCTGACCGCACTTCAGGCCGATGTACGCGAGGAAGGAGAACCCGGAGTCCGCCACGATCTGCGGGTAGTGCTCCTCGTCGTGGCGCTCGAGGAACTCGTAGTGCAGCAGCGATCTGAAGCTGTCGAAGGTGATCGGATCGGCCGCCGGGAAGTCGCTGGGCGGCGGGATCTGCCACGGCGAGCCGCCCAGGCCGGGGAACGGCGCGTTAGGCAGCGCGCCGCCGGCCAGCGCGTCGAGCAGAGCGTCGAGGAACACCTCCAGCCCGACGTCGCCCCAGTAGGCCAGGCCGCGCCCGACCAGGACGGCGCCTTCCCGGGCCTGAATGTGGCCGGGGCCCGGCAGGATTGTCGGCGCCGCCGGGTTGTAGTCGGGCGTCACCACGCCGAGGTAGTTGAAGTCCGTGTCGAGCACGCCCAGGGCGAGCACGCAGTCAGCCGACTCCATGAGCTGCTGGAGGTTCGCCGGTGAGCTGCGGCCGAAGTAGACCCCGGCGAAACGCAGGTCCGTCCGCAGCTCGGACAGGACGCTCTTGCCCAGCGGGCTCGTCACGTATGGCGCGTCGATGCGCGAGACGAGCTGGGCGAACCCGTCTTGGAGGCCCTTTCTGGCGATCTCAGAACCGGCGACCAGGACCACCCGCTTGGCGGCCCGCAGATGAGCCAGCACCGCTCCGCACGCTTCGCTCACCGACGCTGGCGCCGCCGGGATCGGGCTTGCCTGCAGCCGGCCGGTGGGTACTTGGCTGCACGCCATGTGGGCCGTCTGGCTGGCGAGCTCGATGTACACCGGCCGGCTCGCCGTCAGACATGTCTGCAGCGCCGCGTCGATGAGCGCGGGAGCCGTGGCCGGGTTGTCGATCCGTACCGCCAGTTCGGTGATCTCGCTGAAGATGCGCAGGTCGGTATCCTCGCCCCGGACCATGTGGTGGTAGAGAACGCCCTGGTCACGGGTGGAGTGGAACTGGGCCACCGAGGGGCTGCCGTTGATGACGACAACCGGGGAGCGCTCGACGTAGGCCCCGGCGATGGCCTGCGCCGCGTTGATGCTTCCCGCGCCGTAGGTGAACGCGACGCACCCGATCGGCCCGTTCGCGACCCGGCCGTAGCCGTCGGCGGCGTACGCCGCGCACATCTCGTTGTTCGGGTGGACGCGCACGAGGCCAGCGTTCTGTGCCGGATCGTCGAGGGTCTCGGCCCACTCCGCGAGATAGTCGCCGGGTATGCAGAACACGTGGCCCACACCGATCTGCTTCAGCCGCTTGTTGAGGTAGGTCGCGACCGTCTCGCTCCCCGTGGGCGCGACAGCCTGGGTGCGGTACTCGCGGTCGAAACTGCCTCTGCCGAAGAAATAGGTCAGCATGTCTCAGGCACCCCACAGGCCGTGGTTGCGAGTGGGCGTGGACGCGCTCTCCTCGCCCGGCGCGCCGGCCGGCTGGCAGGCGGGGCCGTCCATGGACTGCAGGCCGAAATGGGCCAGGACAAGGTCGGATGAACGGAGCGAACCGTTGACCCATCCGTGCATGTCCGAGATCGCCTCGTTGCAGAAGTGGACCCCGGGTACCGGCGCCGCGAGGTACTCGCGGATCTCGGTGTCGGCGACCCTGATACGCCACTGGTGATAGGCGTACTCGAAATCATCGGTGCCGTCCCACAGCCGGTAGCTCGTGAGAATCGGGTCCGGGATGTCGGTGATGCCGAACAGCTGGCGGAGCTGCTTCATCGCCTCCTGGACGACCTGGGTCGAGGCGGGGAACAGCGTCTGCGGCGGAACGCTCTGGCGTTCTTGCAGCGGGGAGCTGAACGGTTCGCCGACGGCCTGCAGTCCCTGCCAGAACGTCGTGTTGTCGAAGTCGCAGTAGATCGTGAGCGCAGCCGCGCCGCTCAGCGCCGCTTCGTCTGCGGACAACCCGGGCGAGCCCGGAGCGGCCTTCGCCGCGGGCAGCGCATAGAACGGGTAGACCGCGTTGATCGGCAGACTCGAGAAATTGGGGCCGGACTGCACGGGCGGTTTGACCGCCCCGTCCAGCCACCAGGCGTGCTCGAAGTAGAGGTTGATCTTCATCAGAGCCATCCCGCGGGCCGCGTGGATGCTGTCCCAGAGGCGGTGCGCGTCCGGATCGGAGTTGAGGGCAGGTGAGGTGACGAAGAGAGTTTCCATGCCCTGGGTGGCCACCGCGAGGATGAGCTTGGAACACGTCGCGGACTTGGTCTGACCGCCGGGGATGTAGGGGTTCGAGTCCTGCTGGTCCGGCGCCGCCGTGAGGGTGAGCTCGAAACCCGCGCCGGTGCGGACGATGCGGTCGACGTTCGTGCCGAGGAGGATCTGCACCTGCTCGGGCAGCCGGTCGCGCACCGCGTTGGGAAGCGTCGCGAAGCCGCGCTCGAAGGTGTAGTACGTGGGGTCCTTGAAGTCAGCCAGGATCTGGAACGCGTCGCCCGCGTTGACGGGGGCCTTGAACGGCCCGGCAAACCCGATGGTGTCGGACAGCATCTGCACGCATTCCTGCGAGTACCCCATGTCGCGGAGCAGCCCCCACATCTGCCAGTCGCGGATCGGGCTGCCCTGCCACTGGAAGGTACCGCGGAGCTTGGTCCAGAACTCGATTGTTTGCTCTGTATCTGGCTTCTGCCCGTTCGCCTTCAGGACGGCCTGGTAGACGCGCGCGACGATGTCGGTTGGGCTCAGGCCGCGCTCGGACTCGTCGAGGTCATAGATCTCACCCCAGATCGAATTGTTCCCGGCCGCGGCATCAGCCGCCGTGAAGGTCCGGCCCCGGAGCAGGAACCGGTTCGTGTTGACCCCGCCGATGTCGCTGCTCATCGGGAACGGCACGATGTCTCCGCACAAGCCGAGGGCATTATTCAGTTGCATGAGTTCGGTCATGCCGTAGTTGAAGCGCATGGCGCCCTCCTCCTCCCGGACCACCTCCCCGGGGCGCACAGTGATGATGTCGGTGTTAAGCCGGCCCCCGGTCCGGTTGAGCCGCTCGATGACCGTGATACGCCGGCTCGGATCGTCCGCTATCAGGCGCCAGGCGCAGTACAGGCCGGAGATCCCGGCACCGACGATGACGATGTCGGCGTCTTCTCTAGCCGATGCTTCAGCGAAATGCTTGATGCTCAATGTCGTCTCCTACAACTCAAGACCATCTACGCCCGGACGGCCTGGCGGAATCTCGTGAACTGGCCCATCGTGTGAGAGCTGAGTCATTCGCGGGGGCGAGTGGCAGCGTTGGGCCTGGGTCTGGTAATCCACCGCGAAATGCCGCTGGTGGCGGTTGATAGGTAAGGTCGGGCACCCGGTCGGAGTAACCGCCGGCCCGGCACGAGGACGGCCGGGCAGGCCGGTGGGCTCGAACCCGCCCGGCGCAGTCTTGAGCGAGCAAGCCGCGAACTCCTGCGCGTCGGGAAGACAGTATTCAATCGTCGCTGCTTCAGGCCATAGATCAAACAGAAACCGACGTTCTTCTGCATCAACCTGAGGAACTTCGCCGCTCATCGGGACCCCCCCTGCTGCTACGGCACGCAACCCAGACTCTAATCGCTCAGCGGCCGATGGGGAATCCCTGATCCTGGCAGAAAATGCGGCACGCGGGAAGCCAGCGAAACGGACTTCTTAACTAGCAAGGCGTGCCCTTGAGGCCGTACAAAAAGTTGTCGCAGGGTGGGGCGAGTGATTCACTAACAGGAGACCGATCAGCCACGCCTGAGCAGGCGTGGCACAGAGCCGCACGCCGATCTGGGCGCATATCGGGCATGATCAAGCTTGTCGACCGATACGTGCCCCACGTGCTGCAGATTGATTCTTCTGCATGGCGTTCACGGTCATGCCGTACGAGCCTCCGGCCGCACCGAACGGCGGCTACGCGCGCGCAATCACCGGCGCGCTGTTCACACTCTGTGATCGCGTTCCAGATGCTCGTCCAGCCCTGGGCAGCTGCCCGATCGGGCCATCTACTAGCCAAAAATCTGATCCATGACCTCAGCGCCCCGGGTCAGGGCAGGCACGATCTGATGCCGGTACACCAGTTCCGTCGTCGCCGTCTGGTTGTGCCCAGCCAGCAACGCGATCGCCTCCACCGGAACCCCGCGAGCCGACAGCAGCGACACGAACGTATGCCGCAACTCCCTCGGCACCCACCCCGTGCCCAGCCCGGCCGCCTCCGTAATCACCCGGAACTGTCGCCGCACGTTGTGATCGTCCATCGGCGTCCCCACCGCCGACGCGAACACCAGCCCGTGATCCCGCCACAGAGGGCCGGCCGCGAGCCGGTCCTCCGCCTGCCGCACCCGATGCTCCCGCAGCGCCTCCACGCACCGCCGAGCCAGCGCCAGCGTCCGGCGAGACCGCGGCGTCTTCGTATCACCCCCAGCCCGATCAGCCCGCCACACAAACACCGCCAGCTGCTCGTGATCGAACCCGGCCTCCGACACCGAAACCCACTGCCCAGAGACCCGCGCCACGACATGATCCCAGCGCAGCGCCCGCGCCTCCTCCGTTCGCAGCCCGGACAGCAGCGACAAGACCACATACGCCTCCAGTCGCGTCCCCCGAGCCGCGCCCATCAACGCCACGGCCTGCTCCAGCGTCAGCGACTTCGACGGCCGCCCACCCAGCTGCCCCTTCGGCGGCTTCACCAGCGCCGCGACATTCCGCCCCACCAGGTCGTCCCGCTCAGCATGCCGGATCGCTCGCACCAGCACGTTGTGCGCGATCTGCACCGTCCGCGAAGACGACCGCGCCCCGATAGCCGCCAGCGCCCCCTGCACATCCGAAGCGGTCAGCTCAGTCAGCCGGACCGACCCCAGCTCCGCGATCAGGGCCTTGGCGATCGTCCCCCGGTACAACGTCACGGTCCGCGCCGAGACTCCATCGAGCCCACCAGAAAGCCAGTCATCAAGCGCGTCACCCACGGTGTACCGCCGCCGCGGCCGCAGCCCGCCTTCGACCTGCTTATGCAGCTCCCGGAGCTTGTCCCGGACCTCGGTCTTGGTCCGCCCCGTAACCTTCTTGCGAATCCGCGTCCCAGCAGGGCTGAACCCCAGGCTCACGGCCCCGACGTACCGGTTCTTGGTGGCGTCCCAGTAGATCGAGTCCTCACCCTGCCCGCGACGCTTGCTGTCCGATCCCAGTGAATCTGGTCCCTGGTCAGCGCTCTGATCTGCCCGGACCAGATTCGATGAGACCTGGTTGTCTCACTGAATCTGGTTCGCGTGACCGGATCTGGGTGGTGTCTCAGTGAATCTGGTCCTTGGCAAGCGGGCGTCCCGCCGGAGTAGCTGGCCGCTTATCTGGCCTGTGCTTGATCTTGCCTTTTGTCTTTGGTGACAGCAGCGCCCGCCTGGGTTCCGGGCGCCGCGAGTCCTGGCTGCTGGATGGTTTCGGGCAGGTTCCAGGCGTGGCCGGGCGGGAGCGGCTCGAGCTTGAGACGGCGGGTTTGCAGTCGCCATTCGAGCAGCGGGTCGTCCCTGCCGCGGCGCCAGCGGGCGGGCGGTAGTCCCAGGTGTAGTCGGGGGCGACGGTGCGGCGTAGCTCGGCGGTGAATTCGTCGTGCCCGGCCCAGTGCGTGCCGAGGATGCGTTCGCGCCAGTACGGGCTGGCGAGCAGCCGTGCCAGGGCGACGGCCTGCGGGTAGGCGGCGGCGTCGAAGGCCTGGGGCGCCCATTGGTCGGGGTCGTCCCAGCCGGGGCCGCAGAAGATCTCCATGCGGCGGCCGAAGCCGGGGTCGTGAAGCCCGTCCAGGCGCCAGCCGGTGCAGATGCTCCGTGCGTCGCGGAGCGCGCGCATGACCGGATCCCGGCCGTGGCGGCGGATCAGCCGCCGGTGCCGCTGGTGTGCGCGCAGGATCTCCGGCTGGGCGGTGAGGTCGGGCTGCTCGTGGCTGGTGCTGATCCAGCGGCGGTGCCGGCCGCAGACGACGTCGTCGTGCAGCGCCCACCGGGTGACTGGCTGCCCGGCGGTGCAGGGGCGGCATGCGGTGAACGACCACCCGTGGCGGGCGCGGGGCCGGTTCTGGATATGCAGGCCGGGCAGTTCGCCGGCGGTGCAGATCTGCGGCATGGCGCAGGCCAGCTGCTGGCCGGGCATCCCTGCCAGTGCGGCGAGCCGGCCGAGCGGTACCGGCGCGTCCTTGCGGTCGCTTCGGGTGAGCAGGTAGCGCAGCCCGGCCGGGTCGATGTGGTTGGGTCCGGCGAGACGGTGCAGGTAGCTGGTGATCGTCTCGTCGCGGAAGGGCGCGACCAGGCGCGGCAGCGGGCCTAGCATGAGCGGCCATTCCATGGTTCAGGCCGCGCCATGCGCGGCGGATTGCGCGGCGTGATCGACCGGGATGCCGTCGAGCAGCGTGCGGGTGATTTCCTCGGTGCCGTCCATGACCGCGGTGAGCGCTGCTGCGCGGACCAGATGGGACAGGCTGCCGATCATCCCGCCGGTGCGCTGATGCAGGTACTTGCTCAGCTGGGGCAGGGTGCCGGGCCGGTGGCGGTGCAGCCGCAGCGCGGCGTCCAGCGTGGCCAGCAGGCTGGCCCACTCGGCCTGGCACGGGAACGGGCCGGTGCCGATCAGCACGCAGCGTCCGGCGATCTGCCTGCCCCGGACCCCGGTGAACAGCCCGGAGCGTTCGACGTCGACGCCGGCGTAGGCGAACGTGGCCGGGAGGTGCTCGGTGAAGTATTTCAGGTGGTCGGACATGTCTTCCCCGGCGCTGGTGGCCAGGTTCAGGTTGTGGATCTCATCGACCAGCACCAGGTCGGCGCGGGCGTCGATGAGTACCTGGCAGACCGCATCGGCGATGTCGGTGGTGTTCTGCCCGCGCCGCACCGGCGGCAGGCCCAGGAACCGGGCGAACTCCATCGCTAGCTTCCGCGGTGATCCTCTGGGCGGCGTGGTCACGTAGACCACCGGGATCCGTCCGGTGCCCGGGTAGCGTTCCCGCACCATGAGCTCGTGGGTGCGGCCCAGCTGCTTCAGCGCGGTGCTCTTGCCGGTTGCCGGCAGGCCGGACACGATCAGCCCCCGCCGGGCGGAGATCTCCCGCCGGTTCAGCAAGGTCAGCAGGCGGCCCTGCCGGGTGACCTCCCGCAGCGTGGAGGTCGCCACCACCACCAGCTCGGAGTGGTAGCTGATCCGGGCTTCGTCATAGGCGGTCCTGCTCCCGGCCGTAAGGCCGGCCCGCGCGGCATCGGGCAGCAGCTCGAACGTGGCGGGTGCCGTATCCACGAACTGCCGCCATCCCGTCAGGGTGGTGGTGGGCTCGCGGCACGGGCCGCCAGCCTCCCGTGCCTGGCCGGCTACCACCACCTGCCGGCCTCCTCCCGGGCGTCGAAGACCGCGAGCGGCACCACGTCGGCGGGCCCGTCCCCGGGCGGTTCGCCTGGCGTCTGCGCGGGCTCGCTGCTGCCTGCCGGAGCGGCCAGGGGTTCAGGCCGGGGCCAGGCGGGCTGCGCGGTGGCCTTGGTGCGGGCGGCGACCCGGCGGTCTTTCGCGTCGGGCTTGCGGGCGCGACGGCCCCGTTCCCCCGGGCCCTGGTGGGCTCGCTGCAGCAGGGAGTCCACGGCCCGGGCGATCTCCTGCCCTGCTGGTTCCTTGCCCTCGGCGGCCACCTGCCGGCGGGCATGATCCCAGGCCAGCTCACCGAACGGCGCAGGTGCCGTGGACAGGTGGGTCCAGAACACGGTGATCCAGCCGCCGTCCCAGTGGTTGCGGACCCAGATCCGGGACACGTCGTAGGGATCGCGGTGGATCTCCCACAGGTCCCGCCTGGCGGGGACGCCCGAGCGCTGTCCCCGGAACGGGTTCAGTTCCCCGCTGTCATAGACCCGGTGGCTGATCTTGACGCCATAGGCGTTGACCGCCCGCCAGGTCGCGGGCAGCAACTCGATGTAATCCTCAGCCGACAGCGCGACCGGGACGTACCCGGCCGCCTGGACCAGGGCCGCGTACTTCTCATTCGGGGTGAACGCCCGCCCCGGCGCGGCCGGGTCACGCAGCCCGTCGTGCGGCCGGTTCTGCCAGGCGATAAGCCACTCATCCAGCAGTTCCTGCAGTTCCATCAGCGACCACAGCGGCTCCTTGCCCGCCTCGCGGCCGCGGAACTCAGCTGAGCGGCCGAGGTAACCGGAGACGAACTGGGCGAACAGCGAGGCAACGGATTCAAGGGTGCGTTCGATATGCGGCTTGTCGGTCGGGGTGCGCGGGTGAGCTGGCTGCAAGGTGATGCCGGGCAGCCGGCACGAGGACCGGAAGTTCTGGGAGATGAACGCCTTCCCGTGATCGCACACGATCGTTTCCGGCACGATGACCGGGCGGGCTGCGGCGTGCGCCAGCCGCTGGTCCAGTTCCAGCAGCCGCTGGCGGGGTAGCACCGAGCGGGCCATGCTGAGCGCGTCAGCCCAGCCGGGCCGCATCGGCTCCGGGGTGACGGTCCGGGCCAGCAGCAAGGCGGCGTCCACCGACTTGGTCGTGGGCCGCAGCACCGCCGCGGTGACCGTGCGGGTGGCCAGGTCGACCATGCCGGTCAGCTCGGCCCGGCCCGCAACCCCGTCATCCAGCAGCACCATGACGTCGAACGGGGTGGAGTCGATCTCCACCACCTCACCGGGGCGGCTGGCGGCGACCTGGCTGAAGGGACGCCCGGGGCGGTTGGCCAGCGACTGGCGGGTCCGGGCCGACCCGGTGGTGTGCAAGCCCGCGGTGACCCGCTCGAACAGCCGGTAGAACGTGGCCCTGGCCGGCATCGGGACCGCGCCCGGCCCGTGCCGTTCCGCCAGGATCTGCCGGGTCCGCCACAGGTAGAAGCTGGCCGTCCGGGTCGACCCCCCTGGCTGCTCGCTGATCGCCTGCTGCAGCGCCTCCATCACACGCTCGTCGGTGCGGCCCCGGGCCGGCCTGGCCCGGCAGGCACGCCAGTCCACCAGCCCGGCCAGGCCGCGGGCCTGATACCGCTGCCGCTTACGTTTCACCGTCCGCGCAGTGACCTTCTCACCCGACGCCGCCAGTTCCGCCGCCTTGGCCTGCTCACGCTGCGCCAGCGAGCAGACCGAAGGGTCAAACCCCGGCCGGGCAGCTGTCCCGGGCGGCGTATCCGGGGGAACCCCGGTAAGAACCTCGACGATGTGCCGCTCCCACCGCCGGGCATCCCCGGCCGCCCCCTCGGGAACCCCGCCCAGCGCGGCCGCGGACAGCGGCAGCCGCGTCCGGGCCGCCCCGCCGATGATCTCGAAACCCTCACTGGCCAGCAGGTGAGCAAGCTGAACCACGCTGGCCTGGCCGTCCTGCCCCGCCAGGTGGACCAGGGTTCCGGACAGCCCGGCCACGGTCTGAGCCACCCCCTCGAAGCGCACCCGGGCACCGATCCGCAGCACCCCGGGACGCGACGTGCTCACCTGCCCGTTCCCTCCTGCTTCACGCTGACCAGGCTGCCGGGCCCGACCAGGCCCGCCGCCATGTCGGTGACCAGGACCTGCTTCCACAGCAGGTGATACAGCACCGGCAGGACCGCCACCGGATCGCCGGCCTCACGGGTCCCGCCCATCAGCGGCTTCGGCTCCGCGAATACCCCGGCCAGCACCCCGGCGACATCGCCGCGGTAACACCGCCGGTGCCGGTAGCCGGCCAGCCACCGCACGTTCGCCGCCAGCACCGCGCCGGGCCCGGCCGTCCGCCGGAACACCCAGCCGACCTCGCCGCAGGCACGCCCGGTCGCGGCAAACGCTTCCGCATCCCGCGGTTCGATCCGGTCATCGGGGCGGACATCGACCACCACCCCCGTCCCATCAGCCAGCCGGGCGAAGTAATCCGGGGCGTGCCGCCGCGCACTGCCGTCCTGCTCCCAGGTCAGCCAGAACGGCTGCGACGAGAACGCGACCACCGCCGGGTCGAAGTCCAGCATCATCGCAACGTCGCGTTCCAGCCACGACTCGAACCCGACATGGGCATCCATCGTGACCGCGTAATACAAGCCGGGAAAGCTGACCTGCCCGCGGAACGACGGAAACGCCCGCACCGGAGCCACCCGCTCGAACCGCGTACTCCACAACTCACCAAGCCGCCCACGGCAGCAGCCGCCATCGCCGCCGGTGAACTCGACCCCGAAGGAGGGAATCACCGAACCCACGGCAACAGCCGACCCGGCCGCAACCGGACTCCCAACGCCGGCTGAGGCTAACCCAGGCACAACGACACGCCGGGCGAGACCACGCTCACCCAGGCCCCTGGCAGCCTCGCCGACCTCATCCATCTTCCAACCATGACCGATTCAGCCAGGCAAGCCACCGCGAATGAGAATCAGATCACCCGAAAGTAAGCACAAAGTAACCGAATAGTCACACTCGGCGGTATCGGACCAGGTTCAGTGAGACGAGACCAACTTCAGCGAGAAGGGACACTTGCCCAAAGCAGCGTGCGTCATAGGAGCCACCATACTCCGAGTGGCTCCCTTTTTGGCTCCCCGCCACATCGACTAAGGAACCAAACACCCTCTGACCAGCGCGCCCGGCAGGATTCGAACCCGCGACCCGCTGCTTAGAAGGCAGCTGCTCTGTCCGGCTGAGCTACGGGCGCCCGAAGTTAATTTTGCCTGCCTAACATCACACGACGGATACACCTAGGTCGCAGTGTGTCGTCCGCTGGGCCGCCCGCGTTGTCCGGCGACAAGACAGGCCCGCTGCATTAACGTCCCAGCGCCTGAGGCTACCTCAACCGCCGTCATCCCGTAGAGCGTGTCGAGCCCGACAAGCTGCACCAGCGGGTCGGCGGAGGCCGCGCCGCAAAGCCCAGGGTCGAAGGGGGCGCCGCTGTAGCAGGTGAGCCTGGTCACGCTGGTGTCGTAGCCCTTCACCGCGAGAAGGTCCCTGGCCCGGCGCAGCCGGTCGAGGTGACCGAGGTTCATGACCTTGTCCCACGTGACCTCGCCGAGCGACAGGATCCGACGGGGCCGCCCAGGGTCGTCGGGTGCGAAAACAGCCACGTCGACCTGGATCTGACTGCGCCGAAGCGGATCGGCGACGACGCCCGCGGCCACCTCACCCGGTGCTTCCGCGAAGACATCGTCCCCAGCCGCCGACAGTGCCCAGTCGCGGCAAATGGCCTCGAAATGCGGCCCGACCACCTGAGCCAGGAACGTGGCCTGGGAGTTGCGCCACGCTCCCGTTGAGTCGCCGCGGTCCAGCCGGGTCCATCAGCCTCCTCCGCTAGCAGGTAGCGGGCTTCGCGGAAGAGGGGAAGCTGCGGGTTGAGCACGGTCCGCAGCACCCACGGATCGAAGTCGGCTAGCGAAGCGGGGGAGTCGCCGGTGACGAACTCGCTTCGGTAGGCGGGCGTCCCGCCCGCGATTGAGTGGACGAGCAGGGCCAGCCGCGGATCGCTGATGTCCCAGAACCTGGCCGCGTCGCGGTAACCGAACGGCCGGATGATCATTTCCATGCTGGCCCGGCCGCGCAGCGGTGCGTTTCCGCCGAGCAGGTGCCCCATGACCGACATGGCTGACCCGGACAGCACCAGCCGCGCCCGGCTCTGCCGGGCGTATCCCCGAGGACCGAGCGCGCGTTGGATCAGGGACGGCAGCTCGGGGCTGGCCTTCATCAGGTAGGGGAACTCGTCGATGATGATGAGCCCGTCGCTGACGGCGCCGAACAGCCGCTCGAGCGCCTCGTCCCAGTCGGCGAACGTGTACCGGCCGCCACCAGTGTGGCCCGCCAGAGCCCGGCCGAGACTGGCCAGCGCATCGGCCTGCGTGGCATCAGTGGCGGCAAAGAAGAAGCCACCGAACCTGATGGCTGCCGCGTCGAGCAAGTAGGTCTTGCCCTGCCGCCGCCGTCCGCTGACGAGGCCCAGCCGTACCTTAGGACTGTAGGCCTTAGGGTTACAGTTCTACATAACCAAGCCGTACGCTCAACCGCCCAGCACGCTCAACGACCTCAGTGCGCCTGGTCCAGCCGCCCCCGCTGTTCCGCGGTCAGCTCCAGGTCCACCGCCGCCAGGCTCTCCTCGAGCTGCGCCACCGACGAGGCCCCCACCAGCGGAACCACCGGGAGTTCCGCGCCCATCAACCACGCCAGCACCACCTGGTTGACCGTCGCCCCGGCCTCAGCCGCGACGGCCCGCAGCGCCGCCAGCCGCGCCGCCGTCCCCGCGTGCTCGAAGTCCGCCCCCAGCGGCTTGTCCGCCCGGACGTAAGCCCCGCTCAGCAACGGCGAGTACGCCACCAGCGTCAGCCCGGGCTCGTCGCGCAGATAGCTGAGCAGGTCCCCGCCCGCCGCGCTCGCCGAACCATCCGCCGACCACCGCCCGGGCACGTCGGCTCGCCGCCGCAGGTAGGTGTGGTGGTACTGCAGCACCTCGTACCCGGGCACGCCAGCCGCCGCAGCCAGCGCCCTGGCCCGTTCCACCCGCCAGGCCCAGTGATTGCTCACCCCGAGCAGCCCGACGATCCCCTCGGCCACCAGCTCGGCGAAACCCTCGACGGTCTCCGCCAGGGGCACCGCCGGGTCCTCGACGTGCGCGTACATCAGGTCCAGCCGGGACACGCCAAGCCGGGTCATGCTTCGCTCCGCGGACTCCCTGATCACCTTGGCCGACAACCCCTCAAGCGCTATCAGCTGCCCGGCCGGCGTGACGAAACCCGGGCTCGGCGCCAGCGGCCGCGCGCCCACCTTGGTGGCGATGACGATCTCGTCGCCGATGCCGCGGCTGCGCCGCCAGCGGCCGAGCAGTTCCTCGCTCTCGCCGCCCTGGGTGCCGTTGACCCAGAACGCGTAGTTGCCCGACGTGTCGATGAAGGTGCCGCCCGCCTCGACGAAACGGTCCAGGATCGCGAACGACGTCGCCTCGTCGGTCCGGCTGCCCATCAGCATCGCGCCCAGGCTCAGCACGCTCACTTCTCGCCTGGTCGCAGGGTCGGTGCCGATCGTGCGGTACTTCATCGGTGTTCCCCTCGGTCAAGCCTGTGGAGCTAGCACCGAGTCTGGGACATGAAGCGCGCTCTAAGTCAAACCGAAGCCAAACCGGGGAAGTCGCTCACCGACCGCCGGATTCGACGTTTCCGCCCGGCCGCATCGGCCGCGGGCCGCAGCGCGGCTACGCCGATGGTCCTAGGCCCCCGGCGCAGGAGCACAATGGCTCGATGACTCGCTCACCGCAACGTCCGCCGCGCCGGTCACGCTGGCCGCTCGCGGCTGGGCTGGTGGCCGGCGTGGGGCTCGACGCGCTGTTCGGCGACCCGCGCCGCGGCCATCCGGTGGCCGCTTTCGGTCGCGCCGCCGCCGCGCTCGAGGCCCGCGACTACGCCGATAGCCGCCGCCGCGGCGCCGCGCACGCGGCCACCTGCGTGCTGGCCGTCGCCGTCCCGGCCGCCCTCGCGCACCGCCGCACCCGGGGCCGGCCGCTGGCCGAGGTGGCGGCGGTCGCGTCCGCGGTGTGGGCGGTCACCGGTGCCCGTTCGCTCCATTCTCAGGCCGAACGGTCCATGGTCGCACTGACCAGCCATGATCTTCGTTCGGCCCGGGCTATCCTGCCCAGCTTGTGTGGCCGGGATCCGGCCGGCTTGGACACCAGGGACATCACCCGGGCGGTGATCGAGTCGGTCGCCGAGAACACCTCCGATGCGGTGGTGGCGCCGCTGCTGTGGGGCGCGCTGGCCGGCCTGCCCGGCCTGCTGGCCTACCGCGCGGTGAATACCCTGGACGCGATGGTCGGGCACCGCTCGGCTAGGTATCTGCGGTTCGGCTGGGCCTCGGCCCGCTTGGACGACATGGCCAACTGGCTGCCGGCCCGGGTCACCGCCGCCCTGACGGCGGCCTGCGCCCCGCTCCTCACCGCGCCGCCCGGCCCCCTCACCGCGCCCGCCGGGCCCTTTTCCCCACGGCCCGCCGGGCTGCGTCCCGGCGCCACCCCCGCGGCGGTGCTGCGCGTGGTGCGGCGCGACGGCGGCCGCCATCCCAGCCCGAACGCGGGCCAGTGCGAGGCCGCCTTCGCCGGTGCGCTGAATATCCGCCTGGGCGGCACCAACTCCTACGGCGGCGTCGCCGAGACCCGGCCCGAGCTGGGGCAGGGGCGGGCCCCGGAGCCTGCGGATATCCGCCGGGCGATCGTCTTGTCCCGGGCGGTCACCGCGTCCGCGACCGCCCTGGCTGTCCTCATCGCCCTCACCCGTTTATCAGACACTCACGGGGCTCCCTGTTAGGCGACCGGATACGGCCAGTTCGGTAACGACCTTGGTGCAGCGGATCTTGACCCGCGGGGTCCACCCGGCCCGGTGAGCCTCGCGCCCGCGGAGGGATACTCCGGCCAGCCTGAGGTAGCTATAGGTTTGGGGGACCATCCGAGGAGGAACCGTGGGCAGGCTGTTTCTGATCATCTTGTGCTTCTTTTTCCCGTTCATCGCCGTGCTGATCCATGACGGGCTCAGCATCAAGGTGCTGTGGGCCTTCCTCCTGCAGCTGCTCGGGCACATCCCCGGCGTGATCTACGGCATCTACCAGGTCACCCGCGACTGAGCCGGGCCGCCACCTGGCAGTAGCCTGCATCCGTGCAAGGGACGCTGCTGGTCGCCGGGACCGGGTCGGACGCGGGTAAGAGCGTGCTGGTCGCGGGGCTGTGCCGGTGGCTAGCCCGGCAAGGCGTGAAGGTGGCCCCGTTCAAGGCGCAGAACATGTCGCTGAACTCCTTCGTCACCGCCGACGGCGCGGAGATCGGCCGCGCCCAGGTCATGCAGGCGGCCGCGGCCGGAGTCGAGCCGGTCGCGGACATGAACCCGGTGCTGCTCAAGCCGGGCAGCGACCGGCGCAGCCAGGTGGTGGTGCTCGGCCACCCCGAGGCCGAAGCCGACGCGATCGGGTACCGGTCGCACGCGCCCCGGCTGAAGCAGGTCGCGCTGGCCAGCCTGGCCCGGCTGCGTGACCGTTACGACGTGGTCATCTGCGAGGGGGCGGGCAGCCCGGCCGAGATCAACCTGCGGGACACCGACGTGGCCAACATGGGCCTGGCCCGGGCGGCGCAGCTGCCGGTCATCGTGGTCGGGGACATCGACAGGGGCGGAGTGTTCGCCGCCATGTACGGGACGCTGGCGCTGCTCTCGCCCGAGGACCAGGCGCTCATCTCCGGCTTCGTGATCAACAAGTTCCGGGGCGCGCCCGAACTGCTCGACAGCGGCCTGAGCATGCTCACCCGGCTCACCGCCCGGCCGGTGTACGGGGTGCTGCCCTGGCGCGAAGGCTTGTGGCTGGACGCGGAGGACTCCCTGTCGCTCGCCACCCATCAGGTGGTGGCTGACCGGGACACGCAGTCCGGTTCGTTCGGCCCAGAAGAATTTCTCCGGGTCGCGGTGGTGAAGCTGCCGCGGATCAGCAACTTCACCGACGTGGACGCGCTGGCCGCCGAGCCCGGCGTCGTGGTGCGGTTCGCTCAGACCCCGGCCGACCTGGCCGACGCCGACCTGGTGGTGCTGCCAGGGTCGCGGGCCACCGTGGCGGACCTGGGCTGGTTGCGGGCGCGCGGGCTGGCGGCCGCGGTGGCCGAGCGGGCCCGGGCCGGCCGGCCGGTGCTCGGCATCTGCGGGGGGTACCAGATGCTGGCCGGCCAGATCGAGGACCTGGTGGAATCGGGCCGGGGCACCGTCGACGGGCTCGGGTTGCTGCCGGTTCGGGTGGTGTTCGGGCGCCAGAAGGTCCTCGGCCGCCCGCACGGGCACGCGCTCGGTGCGCCGGTGGCCGGGTACGAGATCCATCACGGCCGCGCCGAGATCACCGACCCGGCGGGCTACGGGTCCGAGCCGTTCCTCGACGGTTGCCGCCGGGGCGCGGTGTGGGGCACGAGCTGGCACGGCGTGCTGGAGAACAACGACTTCAGGCGCGCGTTCCTGGCCGAGGTGGCGGCCCGGGCCGGGCGCGCCTTCACGCCCGCGCCCGGCACCGACTTCGCCGCGGTGCGCGAAGCGCGGCTCGACGCGCTCGGCGACCTGGTGGCCGGTTACCTCGACACGGCGGCGCTGAGCCGGCTGATCTCCGAAGGTCCCGTGCCGGGGTTGCCCTCCGTGGTGGCTTCGCTCTCCCGCGATCGATAAGGTACCCCCATGCCCGATACGGTCCTCTACACCGCAGCAGCCACCTCGACAGGGGATGGCCGCAGCGGCCACATCGTCTCCTCCGACGGCCGCCTCGACCTCGACCTCGCGCTGCCCGCCGAAATGGGCGGCAGCGGCGCAGGCACCAACCCCGAGCAGCTGTTCGCGGCCGGCTACGCGGCCTGTTTCCACAGCGCGCTGCGGGTCGTGTCGCGCCAGGCCGGAGTCGATCCTGGTCAGTCGACCGTCACCGCCGAAGTGGGGATCGGGCCCGAGGGCGAGGCCTACGGCCTGGTCGCCACGCTGGTGATTCACATTCCCGGGCTGGACCGGGAGAAGATCAGGGAGATCGCGGAGGCGGCGCATCAGGTCTGCCCGTATTCGCGGGCCACCCGGGGCAACATCAGCGTCGAGCTGCGGGTGCCCTAACTCGTTCTGCCGGATCTCAAGGGGCCGCCATGTCTGTCGATCTCGCCGCCATCGAGGCCGAACGTGCCCGGCTGCACGCCGAGTACATCCGGCCTGACCGGCCGCCGAGCAGCGCCCGCGGGATCCACCACACCGCGCTGCTTTGCTCGGACGTGGAGCGGACGATCCGCTTCTATCAAGGGATCCTGGAGTTCCCGCTGACCGAGATCATCGAGAACCGGGACTACGCCGGGTCCAATCACTTCTTCTTCGACGTCGGCCACGGCAACCTGCTCGCGTTCTTCGACTTCCCCGGCCTGGATCTTGGCCCCTACGCCGAGGTCCTCGGCGGCCTGCACCACCTGGCGATCTCGGTGTCGCCGGAGAAGTGGGCCGCGCTGCGCGCCAACCTAGAGGCGGCTGGCGTCGACTACATCGAAGAGAGCGGCGTCTCCCTCTACTTCCGCGACCCCGACAACGCCCGCCTAGAACTCCTCGCCGACCCCCTAGGCGAGATGTACGGCAGCCACGTCCTCTAGCCATGATTACTACGAAGACTTTTTACCCGCGGGCGGATAAAAAGTCTTCGTGATCATGGAATCCCGCGGTGCTTTGTACGGGCTGGCGGTGGGGGACGCGCTGGGGATGCCGACCCAGCTACTGTCCCGGGCCGAGATCACCGAGCGCTGGGGCGGGCTGCTGCACGGCTTCGAGCCTGCTCCGCCCGGGCACCCGATCGCCGCGGGGATGCCCGCCGGCGCCGTCACCGACGACACCGAGCAGGCGGTGCTACTCGGCCGGCTGCTCGTGGCCGGCGGCGGCGTCGTCGACCCCGGGGAACTGGCGCACGCCCTGATCCGCTGGGAGGCCGACATGGCCGAACGCGGCTCGCTCGACCTCCTCGGCCCCTCCACCAAGCGCGCGGTCGCCGCCGTCCTGGCCGGTACCCCCCCGGAAGAGGCGGGCGCGTCCGGCGACACCAACGGCGCGGCGATGCGCATCACCCCGGTAGGTATCGCTGTCGCCCTGCACCCCGCGGCCACCCCGGACCCCGTGGCCCGGAGTGGCTTGTCGACCTTGGTCGACTATGTGGTGTCGGCCAGCCGGGTCACGCACAACACGGGCATCGCGCTGGCCGGCGCCGCCGCCGTGGCCGCCGCGGTGAGCGCGGGCGTCTCCGGCGCCGGCCTCGCCGAGGCGACGGCGCTGGCGATCGGGGCGGCGCGGATCGCGGCCCACCGTGGCCACTGGGTGGCGGGCGCGGACGTGGCCGCCCGCATCGACTGGGCCACCCGCCTGGTCGCGGGCCGGCCGGAGGCCGAAGCGGCCGAACTCATCTACACGCTGGTCGGCACCAGCCTGGCCACCCAGGAATCCGTGCCCGCCGCCTTCGCGGTGCTCGCCGCGGTGCCGGACGATCCGTGGCGAGCTTGCTTGCTGGCGGCCTCGCTCGGCGGCGACTGTGACACGATCGCGGCGATGGCCGGGGCGATCGCCGGCGCCTGCCACGGCGTCACCGCCTTCCCGCCCGAGGCGATCGCCGTCATCGACGCTCAGGGCTTCGAGCTGGCCGCGCTAGCCGATGAGCTGTACGCGCTGCGCCGCCGGCCGGCCCGTCGGCCCGGCGATGCCCGCGATGACGTGGTGAAATAAGGCGGATGAGCCAGCCGCCACCCAAGCGTCTCGTGTTCGCGGGCGAGGCCATCGTCGACCTGCTGATGTGGGTGCCTGCGCTGCCCGAGCGTGGCGGCGACATGCTCGCGGCGTCCTCCGCCGTGCAGGCCGGCGGCGGGTTCAACGTCATGGCCGCCGCCGTCCGGCAGGGCCTGCCCGTCGTCTACGCCGGCGGTCACGGCACCGGGCCGTGGGGCGATAAGGTCCGGGCGGCGCTGGCCGCCGAGGACATCCGCGTGCTCCGGGCGCCGGTCCAGGACGCGGACACCGGCTTCGACGTGGCCCTGGTCGAGGCAGCTGGCGAGCGGACGTTCATCACCCAGCTGGGAGCCGAATCGCTGCGCGAGCCGGACGCCTGGGACCTGGTCCAGGTCAGGCCGGGTGACGCCGTCTACGTGTCGGGCTACGGCCTGGTTCCGCCTGATTCGGGGGCGATCCTCGGCGCCTGGGCGGCGGCCCTGTCGCCGGAGGTGCTGCTATTCGTGGACCCCGGCCCGCTGGCCGCGCAGATCCCCGCGCCGGTCCTGGACCCGGTGCTGGCCCGGTGCGACTGGTGGAGCTGCAACCAGCGCGAAGGAGCCTTGCTCAGCGGCACAAGCGACCCGGCCGAGGCGGCCCGCCGCCTGATCGGGCGCACCGGCCACGCTGACGTGATCGTCCGGGCCGGGCCGGACGGCTGCGTGCTGGCCACCCGCACGACAGGCCCGCGGGCCGGCGTGCTGACAGGTCGGCGGGCCGACGTGCTGACAGGTCGGCGGGCCGACGGGGCGCCGTCGCTGAGCCAGCTCCCGGCGCCCGTGGTCACGGCGATCGACACCACCGGTGCCGGGGACGCCCACTCCGGCGTGTTCCTGGCCGCCCTGGCCGCCGGCCTGCCCGCCGCCGACGCGGCTCGCCGGGCCAACGCCGCCGCCGCCCTCACCGTCACCCGCTCCGGAGCAGCCGTATCTCCCACCCGCGCCGAGCTAGACCAGTTCCTCAGACTTTCAGGACGATGGTGACGGAGAGGTTGCCTGGGTCAATGGTGAGATGGGTGCTGAGGGCGACCTTGCTGGTCACGGTGACGGTGACCGTCACCCATCCGCCGGCCGCCAGGGATCCCTTGGCTGGGGCCACCGTCACCTTGCCCGCCAGGCCAGGCGGCACCTTGATCAGGTAGGGGTTGACCGGCCCGCCCACCGCGGTGAGAAGGAACTCCCCGCTGGCCGTCTTGCCCTTGGCGGACGTGAGCACAAGCTCGTCCGGTGTCGCCTCAAGGACGCCAGGCACGATGGACGGGGACACCGACGGGGAGGCGGAGGGAGACGGCGACGCGGACGTCTGGGACGGCGAAGCCGAGGGCGCGGGCGTGGTCCGCTGGCTCACCGGGGTGGCCGGGCTGGTTATGCTCCCGAGCGCGATGGCCGAAGGCGTCGGCTGGCCCGGCGCCGGCGATGCCGGGGGGCGGCCCGACGACGTGCCAGAAGCCCCTGGTGAGCCAGAAGCCCCTGGTGAGCCAGAAGCCCCCGGTGAGGCCGAAGCCCCGGGCGCCCCCACGGCGAGCCCGCCACCGGTCCCGACGGTGGAGGCCTGGGCACGGTGCGGGCCTCCGACGGTCAGCATCGCCAGGAGCCCGCCCGCTACCGCCACCGTGGCCACGGTGGCCGCCACCGCCGCGGCGCGTGGACGGCGCCGCCACCACTGCGGCGCGGACGAGCCGATCGTCTTGGGAAAACCCGTCGGGCCGAACGTCCCCGCGCGATGCGCCACGCTGGCCCGGTCTGCGCGGCCGGCTGGCGTGTTATCGGCGCAAGCCCTCAGCACCTCTCCGCGCAGCGAAGCAGGCAGCTCGGCCCGGGGCAGGGCGCCGTCGCCTGGAGCTTTCTGCGGTCGCGACCCAACGCCTGCGGCGCTGAGCCGGCGCAGGCATTCATTGCGCGCCACCGCGTGCAGCCAGGGGCGGAGCTTACTTGGGTCGCGCAGTCCTGCCAGCCTGGAGGTGGCGATGAGAAAGGTGTCCCGCACGGCGCCGGCCGCATCGTCGGGGGTCGGCAGCATGAAGCTGCAGTAGGCGTAGAGCGGAGCGGCGTACTGGTCGTACGCGTCGGCGAACCCGTCCGGGTCACCTGCGACGATAGCCGCGGCTACCTCTCCGTCCTGCATGCGTCAACGGTAATGGGATCTGGCATTCGGGTCAGTCGGAACGAATAACCAGATAGCGGAAAAAGGGCAACGAGTCCGTCACGCGGTCCGCGAACTCGGCCGGTGCGGTAACGAAACCGGATAACGAAACCGGATAACGGAAATGGCGGGGTCGAGGTGGGCGTGGGCAGCGGCGTCCCGGTGGGCGTCGGTGTCGGTGAGTTCAGCGACTGTGATGGCTGTGGCAGGGGGGATGCTGAGCTGCTAGCCGAGCGGGACGGTGACGGCTTCGCCGACGTCGCCGACGTCGACGCGGACACCGACGCGGACGCGGACGCGGACGCGGACGGCACGGTCGCGGGTACGTGTCCGGCGGCCACGGTCGGGCTGACGGCTGGCGACGCGGCGGGCGGCGCCGGGACGCTCGCGGCGCCTGCGGTCTGCGCCGGGGCGGCCGTCGCCGGCCCGCTGCTGGTCCGGGTGTCAGCCAGCGAGTGCGGCGAGTGCGAACCGCCGAGCGCCAGCGCGCTGATGATCCCGGCCGAGGCGAGGGCGATCACGATACCCGCCGCGGCCGCGATCCGGGCCAGGGCGACGATCCGCCGCCGAGGCTCCCTGATCGCCTGCGGGAAGCCGTTGGGGCGCACCGGCCCCGCTCGCCGCATCACCTCGTGCCGGTATGTCAGCGTCAGATCGCTGTCGTCGCCGCACATCCTCAGCACCTCACCGCGCAACCAGCGAGGGAGCGCGGCCAGCGGGACCATGCCGAACAACGCGGCCGGCCGCAGCACGTCGCGCCGCCGGTGGTCGCAGACCTCGCACTGGTCGACGTGCCGGCTGATCTCCTGCCGCGTGGGCACGGTCAGCCGTCCGTCCCAGCCGGCCAGCAGTGCGTCGAGCCGTGGGCAGACGCGCCGTCCGGTGCGCGCCACCAGCAGGACGCCGAGGGCCTTTTCCAGCTGACCGCGAGCCCTTGAGGCCAGCGCGTGCGCCTGGCTCCTCGACATGCCGAGCACCGCCGCGAGATCGGCGCCGTCGAGGTCATGCCGCAGGCTGAGCTCGAGGACTTCCCGTTCATCGGGGTGCAGCCCGGCCAAGGCGCCCCGGACGAGCCGGCGCAGCTCCGCCCGGTCGGCGCTGCCGCCGCTATCGGTCGCTGGGTCGGCGTCCTCAGCCGCCTCATCGAGCTCCCTCTGCGGCCCGCGCCGCCGACGGCGGCATTCGTTGCGGGCCACCGCGTACAGCCAGGGGCGCAGTTTGCGTGGGTCGCGCAGGTCACCAAGCGTGCCCGCGGCGATGACGAACGTGTCCTGAACGGCATCGGCCGCGTCGTCCGGCTCGGTCAGCATCCAGCGGCAGTAACCGTAAAGGGACTCCGCGTACTGGTCGTAGGCGTCGGCGAGGGCGGCCAGGTCGCCTGCCACGATGGCCGCGACCATTTCGCGGTCCTCCATGCCCTCACCGTAGTTGAGACGCCAGCTTACGGCCGGGTTTGCCGGAAACAGGCCGGCTCGCCGCCGGGCTCAGGCGCTACGACGCGTCCGGTGGCTGGGCCGGTGCTGTGTCCTGGGCCGGGGGATGGAACGGGATCCACACCTGCACGCTCGTCCCGGCTCCGGCCGTCGACTTGAGCAGGGCGTGACCGCCGTGAGCGGCGGCGATCGCCTGCACGATGGACAAGCCCAGGCCGCTGCCGTGACCGCCGTTGCCGTTGTGGCCGCCCCGGTAGAACCGGTCGAACGCGCGGGCCGCGGCTTCGGCGTCCATGCCCTGGCCCGCGTCGGTCACCTCGAGCAGCGCACCCCGGCCGGCCGGGGCGAGCCGGATGGCCACCGGGGTGTCCGGGCTTGTGTGCTCGCGGACGTTGCCGAGCAGGTTGGCCAGCACCTGCCTGATCCGCGGCTCGTCGGCCACCACGACCAGGTTGTTCGGCGTCCTGGCGTGCACCGGCCGGGCGGGCTCCACCGCCTGGGCGTCGGCAACCGCGTCCTTGACCAGCGCGGACAGGTCGGTCTCGGTCAGGTCGAGCGAGGATTTGCGGTCCAGCCGGGCCAGCTCGAGCAGCTCGGCGACCAGGCTGGACATGCGGTCGGCCTCCTGCTCGATCCGGCGCATGGCGTCCGGCAGCCGGTCGGGCCCGAGCGCGCCCTGCCGGTAGAGCTCGGCGTAACCGCGGATGGTGGTCAGCGGCGTGCGCAGCTCGTGCGAGGCGTCCGCAGCGAACTGCCTGACCTTCTGCTCAGACTCCCACCTGGCCCCGAACGCCTGCTGGATCCGGTCCAGCATGGTGTTGATCGCCCCGGCCAGGCGCCCGGCCTCGGCGTGGTCGCCTGGGTCGGGCATCCGGGCGGTCAGGTCGCCCCGGCTGGTGATCACGTCGGCGGTGCTCGCCATCCGGTCAAGCGGCGCCAGGCCGCGCCCGATCAGCCAGCGGCCGCCCACCGCGAGCAGCGCGAGCAGGACGGCGCCGGTGATCAGCTCGGCCAGCACCAGGCCGCGCGTCTCGCTGCCCACCGCGCTGTCCGGGCGCGCGATCACCAGGACGCTGTAGTCGCCGGCTGGCAGGGCGCCCTGGCTGCGGCTTGCTTCCCCCGGGGTGACCAGGCGCCAGATAGCGGTCAGCGGCGGCTCCCCCGGTTCGGTGATGGAGAACTGTTTGCCCGCGGGGTTCTGCACCCGGAAGGCCCCGAGTTTGCGGCCTGCGGCCAGATCGGTGAGGTATTCCTGAAGCTCGGTGAGGGCGGTCGAGGGCGAGGTCACCGGTCCGACCGAACGGGTACTTGTGTCGTAGTAGGCCACCGCGTAACCGTCTTGCAGGCCTGGGAGCTCGCTCAGCCTGAACCGGGTGGCCAGGACCAGGTCTGAGTTGAACTGGCTCTGCTCGGAGCTGCCGAGCACGGCCGTGGTGACCACGCCCATGACGATGAGGAACAGGGCGGTGACGGTGATGAGGCCGGCCAACAGCCGGGACCGCAGCGAGAGCCTGCCGCGGCCGGTCGCCAGCCGCCGCGTGAGGTTCATCGGCTGGCGCGCTCGGTCTCCGGCGGCGGCCGCAGGCTGTACCCGACGCCACGCTGGGTGTGGATAAGCGGCGGTCCGAGCGGGTCGAGCTTGCGGCGCAGGTAGCTGACGTAGGTCTCCACCACCTGGGACTGGCCGGCGAACTCCCAGCCCCACACGTTCTCGAGCAGCTGCTGCCTGGTCAGCATCCGCCCCTGGTTACGCATCAGGTACGCCAGCAGCCGGAACTCCGTCGGCGACAGCTCCACCTGGGTGCCGCCGCGCCGCACCACCCAGTGCTCCTCGTCCAGTTCCAGGTCGCCGACCGTCAGCATTTCCGCGTCGCTGCCCGGCTGGCCGTCGGTCCCGGGCGCGCGGGCGGACCGGCGCAGCACCGCCCTGACCCGGGCCACCAGCGCCTCGACCGAGAACGGCTTGGTGACGTAGTCGTCCCCGCCGAGGGTGAGCCCGCGGATGGTGTCGGACGTGGTGTCCCGCGCGGTCAGGAAGATGACAGGGACGTCGTTGCCTTCGGCGCGCAGCGTCCGGCAGACCTCGAAACCGTCCATGTCGGGCAGCATGACGTCCAGGATCATCAGGTCCGGCTCGTAGATCTCCGCCTGGTGCAGCGCGTCCTTGCCGCTGGAGCTGACCGCGACCGCGCAGCCGTGGAACTTGAGCGCGACCTCGACGAGCTCGCGGATGTTCGGCTCGTCGTCGACGACGAGCACCTTCGGGATACGGTCACCGTCTGCCATGGGATCTCACGTTTCATTGTGCAGCATCGGACGCAGCATAAATAATGCAGCATGCTGCGGCCCGCCCGAGAGTGTGGGCGCGCCGCAGCAGGCGTCGTTGATTAACTTAACGATGTCTGGGCCGAAGTAGATCCACTCGGCGTCGGGGTAGAACCCGGGGTCGGCGTCGAGGTAGAGCCAGACTTGGGCGTCCGGATCACGATCAGCCTGGCATCCTTGGCCCCGTTGACCACGGGGCCGCCGGCGAAGACGACGTCACCGGCCGACAGCGCGCTCGTCGTGGTCTTGCTGCCGCCCTTCCTGACCACGGTGTCGCTCACGATCGTCCAGGCCCAGGTGGTGCCGTCGGGCGCCTTGACCACGACGTCGCTGCCGGTCACCGACTGGATCGTGCCGCGCTCGAACGCGACCGTGTGGAAGCCCTTCTTGTTGTGGTAGGTGAGCACGCCGTCAATACCGCCGATACGACGCAGCCGCCCCAGCGCCCACCGGACGCGGGCCGCGGGCACGGTGGAGGACGTGGTGCTCGCAGTGTCCAGCGTCGAGGCCAGGTCGGCGCCCTGCGCGCCGGTCGGCGCGCTCGCGGTCGGCGTGCCGCTCCCCGATGTCGCCGCGAGGGCGACTCCGCCGCCCGCGAGGAAGCCAGCCAGGGTGATGCCTGCGCCCCAGCGGAACAACCGCTTGTGGCGGGACCGTGCGGCCGGAGAAGGATCGGGTGTGCCCGCCGGATTGCGGTCGTAGCGTCCGTCAGACGAGTTATATGAAGTGTTCATAGCAGTAAGAGTGCGTCGCGGGTCTTGGACATCGCCCCGCCCAGCATGTACGCCACCTGTGAGTGCCCCGCGAGTTCGCTGTCGCCTAGCATGGCGGCATCGGTGAGCGCTCACGATTCTTGTGCGACACTAATAGTTGTCCGTCCGGGGCGGTGGATGGGGAGGCATCGTGACTCAGGCCCCTCGCGCGCCAGATGGGGTCGACATCAGCAGGCCCGCTCCGGCGCGCATCTACGATTACATGCTGCAGGGCGATAACCACTTCGAGTCCGATGTCAAGGCCGCCGAGCGCATCTTGAGCGCGGTGCCCGAGATCAAGGATTGCGCGTGGTCGAACCGCGGCTTTCATCAGCGTGCGGCGAAGTGGATCGCGGAACGCGGCGTGCGGCAGTTCATCGACATCGGCTCAGGCCTGCCGACGGTGGGCAACACCCACGAGGTCGTCCAGAAGGTCATCCCGGGCGCCCGGGTGGTTTACGTCGATCATGACCCGATGGTCGCCGAGCAAGGCGCCCGCTTGCTCGCCGACGATAAATCGACCCGGGTGATCTGCGCTGACCTGCGTGAACCGGCGGCAATCCTGGAACATCGCGAGCTGGCCGAGCTTATTGACTTCAGCCAGCCGGCCGGGCTGCTGCTGACCGCGGTCCTGATGTTCGTCGCCGATAGCTCGGACCCTTGGCGGCTCGTCGGACGTTACGTCAGCGCCCTCGCGCCCGGAAGCTACCTAGCCGTTTCGCATCTGACCGACGACTACAAGCCGCCGGTGGCGGCGGAGCGCTTTCGCGCCGTTTTTGACCAGGCCACCGAGCGTCTGTACTTCCGGTCGCATGAGGAGATAGCCCGGTTCTTCGACGGTATGGAGATGGTGCCCCCCTACCAGGGCGCTCAGCCCGCCCTCTGCTACACGGGGCTCTGGGGCGCCGAGGATCCGGTACTCGCGGACAGTGACGGCGCGCGGTGGCTCTACTGCGGGGTGGCCAGAAAGCCGTGACCGCCAAGCCGACGGTCGCCGAGCTCGGTATAGACCCCGCCGCGCAAACCTGGCGCCGATCGGGTCACGGCAGCGGCGCGATCGAGGTCGCCTTCGCGCGCGCGGCCCGCGGCTCAGCCGCCCCGGCCCGCGGCTCAGCCGCCCCGGATCGGGCCGAGTGGGTCCTCATGCGGGTGACCGGCGATCCCGAGCAGCGAGTTCTCGTCTTCGACCGAGTTGAGTGGGAATGCTTCCTCGACGGCGCGCGGCACGGCGAGTTCGACGCCGCCGCGGATCCCCACTGCCAATCTGGACCCGGTATGCCTTGATTTGTGAATCACAACTTGGGTACCGTGTATGCCACGACAGGGTTCCTGTCAAGGAGGGGGAGAGCGGGAATGGCCGACGATACCTATGGCGCCACCATCGCCAAGCGTCGGCTGGCTCGCCGGCTCACCACGGCGCGCGTCCGGGCAGGTTATACCGCTAACCATGCCTGCGACATCCTGAATTGGGGTCGCGGCAAAGTCGGCCGGTTCGAGGCCAATCAGTGGAAGCGGCCCGAGATGAGCGACATCAGGGACCTTGTCCGGATATACGGTATTGAGGGCGAAGAAAAGAGCGAAATCGAAGATCTGGCGATCCGGGCCAGGGCCCGGCCCTGGTGGCGTGAGTTTCCCGAGATCTTCGACGGCGAGTTCCCGGGTTACGAGAATGACGCCACCACCATCCGTGTCTTCATGCCGCTGGTGCTGCCCGGCCTTGTGCAGGTTCCCGCCTATACCGAGGCGCTGCTGCGAGCCGGGCCCCGGCCGCCCGCGTTCCGGCGCCGGGCGCTTGAGTCAAGGCAGCGGCGGCAGGAGGTTCTTGATCGCGCCGACGGCTCCGCCCCCATGTTCAGCGCGGTGATCACCGAGGCGTCCTTGCTCTACCGCTGGGGCTTGCGAGAGGACCGCCGGGAGCAGATCGAGCACCTGATCGAGCTGAGCAGGCACCGTAACGTGCGTCTGCATATCCAGCGGTTCGAAGACGGGCCGCCGATCGGCGTCGTTTCGATGGTCAACATTCTCGGCTTCCGTGACGACGAGCCGAGCCTGGTCTTCGTGGAGACGGATTACTCGGTCGAGGAGGTGAGCAAACCGGAGTCGGTACAGGGATATATCGAATCGTTCGAGCGTGCCTGTGATGCAGCGCTTGAGCCTGCGGACACCGCAGGCTACCTCGAACATCTGGCGAGACGACTGGAGTAGTCAATGACCGACCTGTCTCAAGCAGTCTGGCGGAAGGCTCGCCGCAGTGCGCACAATGGAGGCTGCGTAGAAATCGCAGCCAACCTGGACGGCGTGGCCGCCGTGCGGGATAGCAAACGGCCAGAAGGCGGCGCCCACGTCATCGGCCGCGCTGCTTTCGCTGAGTTCCTGGCGGACGTGAAGAAGGGCCATTACGACCTGGAGTAGCGGGCGTACCGGCGAAAGGCCCCCCGGCGGATGCAGCCATCGGGGGGCCTTTTCTCTGGCCGGCCTGTCTCGAGGCCTAGCGGGTCACCGACCGGTTCCCTCACCAGTCGAGACTGTACACGCAGGCGCCAGCCAGTGGCCAGCCAAGAACGGCTAAAATCGCATAAAACCCGACAAAATCCCATACTTTATACCGCGCAAGAATACATACCGAGAACCATATGCCTCATGCTTAACAAGCGTCCCAAGGCAGTCCCTGTCGGCGCGCCGCGGGGCACCACCAGCGTGCCGCCCTGGCGCCCGGACGTGTGCCCCGGCGCGCTGAACGAGGCGTTACGTCCACAAAAGCCGATATGCCCAGTATGGTGCGCACGTGCCGGACTGCGGCGAAAATAATCAGGCGATTGACATTGCGAAGCGGGTCAGCTGAGTCGTAATCTGTGTTTCACAGATTAAGAGTCCACCTCCACGTATCTTGGTAACAGCATGACGACCGAGGGCACCTCTCCTGCCGGCGCACTTACGTCAGGTGATCTGCCGGAAGGCTCCAGGTATGAGGCAGCAGGGCATCAGCGGTTGGCGCGGTCTGTACGCGGGTGGGTGCCGCGCGTGGTCGCTGCCAGCCGACGCGACGTGTGCTGCAGTGGCGCGGCAGGTGTTCCGGGATTCGGTCTCGGAGGTCGGGCTTGAGCCCGGGCTCCTTGATGACTGCATCCTGATGGCGAGTGAGCTCGCGGCCAACACCTTGCACGCGCGCGTGGTGGCCGGGGCTGGCGGAGGGGGGGATCTGCTCCTGGGAGGAGAGCCGATCACGTCCGCCAGCCCTGCCCCTCCCTACCCCGCCGCGGTCCGGGGCGGCCGTCCCGAACTCTGGCTTTACCTGCGCGGCCTGGGTGTCCGCCGCGAGCTCGTCTGCAAGATCTTCGACTCCTGCCGTGGCTGGCGGGCAGGCTCCGCGCCGCCGGTATCCCAGGCGTCGATCCAGGCCATAGCCGGGCGCGGCCTGCAGATCGTGCATGAGTTGTCGGGTGGCCGGTGGGGGTATCACCCCACCCGGGCGCGGCTCGGTGGCTGGGGTCTGCGCGGCAAGGTCGTCTGGTTCGCGGTGCCCGCCCCGCTCGCGCACGCACGCCTGGTGGACGTGACCGGGTTGCGGGCGTACACGCTGTCAGCCGACGTCACGGCCGCCCGGGCCAACGGCCGGTTCAGCGCGCGCCAGGCCGCCACCCAGTTCGAGACGATGCTGATCGACCGGGGTTTCCCCGGCCTGCTCGAGCGCACCGACCTGCCGGGCTGCGACCTGTCGGTGCTACCCGTCAGCGACACCCTGACGGTGCGGTGCCGGTCCGGTGTGGTGTCGCTGACCACTGCGGCAGGTCCGGACGAACGATGGAACTACGCTGATCTCGTCGAGGCCGCCGAGCAGACGGTGCGGCGGTTCGAGGAACTGGACACAGAAGCGGAGCTAGCCGCCGCCCGGTGAGGCGGTCACCCGGGCGTAGGCCCCGAGCGTGGCCTCCCAGAACCTCTGCACGTCCAGGTCCATCGCGACCATGGCGTTCGGCTGGCCCACCTCGCCGGGAACATCGAAATCGGTCACCGTCATGCCGGCCGTGAACTGCCCGGCCACCTCCACCTGGACGCGCGCCGGGACCAGGCCGAACAGGTCCGGCTGCGCCACCCAGGCCACCGCGCAGACATCGTGTACGGGCGGCCCCACCGGCTCGCGCACCGACCTGTACTGCTCCAGGGCCGGGATCAGCAGCCTGGTGCCGAGCGGCCCCAGGTCACGCATCCGTTGCTGGACCGCCGGGGTGGCGCTGGTCCGCAGCGTCACGTCCAGGCCGCACATGATGACGGTCCAGCCGGCCTCGAACACCACGGCGGCGGCCTCCGGGTCGGCCCAGATGTTGTACTCCGCGGCCGGGGTCACGTTGCCGCGGCCCGCCGAACCGCCCATGATGACGAACCGCCGCACCCAGTCCGCCAGCCGCGGTTCCCGCCGCGAGGCCAGCGCGATATTGGTCAGCGGTCCGGTCGCCACCAGCGTGATCTCGCCGCGGGCGGCGCGTACGGTGTCGATGATGTAGTCGATGGCGTGGCCGGCGGCCGGACTGGCCACCGGCGGCGGCAGCGTCGCGCCGCCCAGCCCGGAATCGCCGTGCACGTGCCGCGCGTCCAGCGCCGGACGCAGCAACGGCCCGGCGCACCCGGCGGTCACCGGGGTGTGCCCGGCGCCGATGAACTCGCACACGGCCAGCGCGTTGGCCGTCGTCTGGGCCAGCCCGACGTTGCCCGCCACGGTGGTGATACCGACCAGGTCGATGCCGGGGTGCCCGTGCGCGAAGGCGATCGCGAGCGCGTCATCGATGCCCGGATCGCAGTCGAGAATTATTTTCTCAGGCATGTCCCGGCTCCCTCGCCCTGTTCGTTTCTCCTGCTGCCCGTACCCGACGGTACCGAACGGTCCTCGGTGCCTGCCCCGGTGACCTGCGTTCGCCGGAGTGTGTAGCCTCGTGGCGAGGAGGTCCGTCATGCACACCCCGCCCATACCGAACGTCGAGAGCTCGGACCCGCAGATCGCCGGGCTCATCCACGACGAGGCTCGCAGGCAGTACGAGAAGGCCCGGCTGATCCCGTCGGAGAATTACGTATCGCTCGCCGTGCTTGAGGCCTCGGGCAGCGTCCTGACCAACAAGTACTCCGAGGGCTACCCGGGCCGCCGGTACTACGAGGGCCAGCAGTTCATCGACCTGGTCGAGAACCTCGCCAGGGACCGGGCCAAGGCGCTGTTCGGTGTCGACCACGCCAACGTGCAGCCCTACTCGGGCTCGCCCGCCAACCTCGCCGTCTACCTGGCGTTCGCCCAGCCCGGGGACACGATCATGGGCATGGCGCTGCCGATGGGCGGGCATCTCACCCACGGCTGGCCGGTCTCGGCGACCGGCAAGTGGTTCCGGCCCGTGCAGTACGGGGTCCGGCCCGACACCGGCCGGGTCGACCTGGACGAGGTGCGCGAACTCGCGCTCAAAGAACGTCCCAAGATCATCTTCTGCGGTGGCACCGCGATTCCGCGGATCATCGACTTCCCGGCCTTCGCCGCGATCGCCGCGGAGGCGGGCGCCGTCCTGGTCGCCGACGTCGCACATATCTCCGGGCTGATCGCGGGCGGAGCGCACCCCTCGCCGGCCGGGCACGCCGGGGTGATCACCACCACCACGCACAAGACGCTCCGGGGCCCGCGCGGCGCGATGATCTTGTCCACCGCCGAGCACGCGTCCGCGGTGGATAAGGCCGTGTTCCCCGGCCTGCAAGGCGGCCCGCACAACCACACCACGGCCGCGATCGCGGTGGCGCTGCACGAGGCCGCCCAGCCCGGGTTCCGCGACTACGCCCATCAGGTGGTCAAGAACTCCCAGGCGCTGGCGACCGGCCTGCTAGCCCGCGGTTATGACCTGGTCTCGGGCGGGACGGACAACCACCTGATCCTGATCGACCTCACCTCCAAGGGCATCGGCGGCAAGCCGGCCGCCAAGGCGCTGGACCGGGCGGGCATCGAGACGAACTACAACACGGTGCCGTTCGACCAGCGCAAGCCGTTCGACCCCTCCGGCATCAGGATCGGCACACCCGCGATCACCACCCGCGGCCTGCGCGAAGAGCACATGGAGCCGATCGCGGCCTGGATGGACGAGGCGATCACCGCCGCGGCCAAGGACGACGAGGCGGTGCTCGACCGCATCGCCGCCGAGGTCCGCGACCTGCTGACGTCCTACCCCATCCCCGGCTGGGACGGCCGGGACCCCAGGGACCCCCGGGACCCGTAACACCGGCGCCGGACCCGGCACCCGCAATACCAGGCCCGCCTTAGTCGCCGGTTACCCGGCCCGGATCCGGCGCTCGGGCGGTTCCCTGCGGCCCAGGACAGGTTGCCCGCCGCGTACGCCGTGGTACTCGCGGTCCCAGGGCCAGCTCCCGCGCTTGTCCGCGTGCACGAGCTGCAGGCCCTGGATGCGCTGGCCGTAGATCTCGACCGCCACGTTCAGGTGGGCCCATGGCGCGTCGACCCTGACGATCTCGACGTCCCGGCCGTCGACCAGGGTGGCCTGCGTCCCCGGGGCGGGCACGTCGGCGTGCATCAGGTGCCCAGCCACGCTGTTGAGGATCTCGGTGGCCCGGGTCAGGCCCAGGCCGGTGATGACGAGCTCAGGGCGCCGCCGCCGGGTGAGCCCGACGGTGTAGGCCCAGGGCGGATGCAGGCCTTCGCGTTCCACCCCCTGCACGGCCCAGCCGAACGTACGGATCAGCTGCCGCATGTGGTCCAGGTAGTCGCGCTCGGTGGCGCCCGGACGATCACACATCCAGCACATCTTTGCCTCCTCGGGATGCCGGACTGATCTCACTATGCCCGAGGGCACTGACATTTCTGAGACGTTCCAGGTCAGCTGGAAAGTTTTATTTGCATCCTTGTTCGAGGGAACTTATATTCGACTATGGGCACTGTATCCGGGCTGGTGCCGATCGCAGATGGTACTGCCCGTTTTCCCGAGCGGCAGCGACGAGCACCTCACGCAGGACACCTCACGCAGCGCAGGAAGGGCCGTACGGCATGGACGAGGTCTACGGCGAGCCGGTCCAGGTCCGGGCCAGGGATGACGGCCGGCCCGCCGGGTTCGTGTGGCGCGGCCGGCTCCACACCGTGCGCGCGATCCGTGAGCACTGGGTCGTCAACCGGGAATGGTGGCGAGATCCTCAGGCCGAGCGAGGGCAGCCTGAACTCGAGTTCTGGCGGGTCGACGCCGCCGCGGGATCGAGCCTGACCGCCAGCGAGTACGAACTGCGCCGGGACGCCGCTACCGGCGTATGGACCCTGCGCCGCGGCTATGGCTGAACCGGTTGCGGCCGCCTCGAAGGCTTACGCCGTTTTCCTCTCCCTGTCCGGCCTGCCGTCACCAGTCCGTGGCCCGTCACCAGCCCGTGGCCCGTCACCAGCCCGTGGCCCGTCACCAGCCCGTGGCCCGTCGGCGGCGAGTGGCCTTTCGGCGGCGGGCTCGGGCTGCGCGTGCGGCATGGGGGCCCGGCCCTCCGGCTGCCGCGGACGGAGCGTGACCGGGATGGGCGGGATCGGGAGCACTACCGGCCCGTCCGAGGCGAGAACCTGCTCACCGTGATGGGTAATGGTCAGCGGCTCGCCGCTGACCAGCTCGTATTTAGCTTCGTCCGGGGTGATCGTGAGCTGCAGTGTCCGGTCACGGTAACGGATACGGAAGGCCAGCCGGGTGATGCCCGAGGGCAGCCTCGGGCTGAATGACAGCCTGTGCCCAGACGCCCGCATGCCGCCGAAGCCGGCCACCAGGGCGGTCCAGGCGCCAGCCAGTGAGGCCATGTGCAGGCCGTCACGCGTGTTCTGCTGCCGGTCCTGGAGATCCATCAGCGCCGCCTCCGCTAGGTAGTCGTGCGCCAGTTCCAGATGACCGGTCTCCGCTGCGATGACCGCCTGAGTGCACGCTGACAGTGAGGAGTCACGTACGGTCAGCGTCTCGTAGTAGGCGAAGTTTCGTGCCTTCTGCTCGGCGGTGAACACGTCGCCGCGCAGTTGCATGGCGAGTACCAGGTCCGCCTGCTTGACCACCTGCTTGCGGTACAGCTCGAAATACGGGTAATTGAGCAGCAGTGGGTAATTCTCGGAAGGAGTGCCCGCGAAGTCCCACACCCTGTGGTCGGTGAAATTCTCGTGCTGCGGGTGAATACCCAGGTCCGTATCGAAGGGTATGGTCATGGACTTGGCCGCCGTCCGCCATGCGGATATCTCGTGGTCGGCAACCCCGAGTTGCCAGGTAGTATCCGTCAGCCGGGTGCAGATGTCGGCGGCTGCGGCCAGATTCCGCTGCGCCATCAGGTTGGTGTAGACGTTGTTGTCAACCACCGCGCTGTATTCATCTGGCCCGGTCACTCCGTCGATGCGGAACTGCCCGTCGCCGTCGTGGTGCCCGAGTTTGAGCCACAGGCGCGCCGTTTCCACCAGCAATTCAACGCCGACCTCGTGCTCGAACTCGGCGTCTCCGGTCGCGTCGATGTACCGCAGCGCCGCGTCGGCGATATCCGCGTTGATGTGGAACGCGGCCGTCCCCGCAGGCCAGTAGCCAGAGCATTCCTCGCCGCGAATGGTCCGCCAGGGGTACGCGGCGCCGTCGAGTCCGAGGTCGGCCGCGCGCTGCCTGGCTTCCGGCAGGACCGTGTGCCGCCAGCGCAGCACGTCGGCGGCCGCCGACGGCTGCGTGTAGGTGAGCACCGGCAGGACGAACGTCTCGGTATCCCAGAAGGTGTGCCCGTCGTAGCCCGGGCCGGTCAGTCCCTTCGCCGCGATCGGATGGCATTCGGCCCGGGCGCCCGCCTGCAAGATGTGGAACAGGCCGAACCGCACCGCCTGCTGGATCTCGGGATCACCGTCGACGTCGACGTCGGCGCCGGCCCAGAATTTGTCGAGGTACTGGCGTTGCTCGGCGAGCAGGCCCTCCCAGCCGGTCATCCGTGCTATCGCCAGCGCACCGACCACCTCGTCGTGCAGCGTCAGGCCCGAGCACTGGCCCGACCAGCCGTAGCCGATGTACTTGACGATCCGCAGCCGGCCGCCCGGCTCGACGTGAGTCGCGACCGTGCACCGTCCCACATCAGGAAACGCCTCGGTGTTCACCCGCATGGGCCCTGAGCATTCGATGTCGTGAGCCATGCCGGCGGTCAACCGCAGGCCGCTGTTACGGGTGCGATGCGTGAGGACGACACGGTACTGATGATCGTCGCTTGCCTGATAGTCCTCGCTTTGCAGCGGCGAGTTGATCGCGGCGGCCGACCGCGGATCGCGGTCGGGGCTCGGGCACTCTTCGTTAGCGACAAGTTCGGACTGCACGACCAGGCGCAGTGGTTCGTCCATAGGCTCGACCGTGTAGCAGATCGCCGCCACCGCTCGGTGGGTCAGCGAGACTAGCCGCACCGAGGTAATCCGCACCTGGCGGCCGGTAGGCGATGTCCACTCCACCTCGCGCGACAGGGTGCCGTCGCGCATGTCGAGCACCCGCTGGTGGGAATTCACGGTGCCGTAACGGACGTCAAAAGGTTCGTCATCCACCGCCAGCCGGATGAGTTTACCGTTGGTGACGTTGATAATTGTCTGCCCGGACTCGGGGTATCCGTATCCCGCCTCGGCATGAGGCAACTGCCGAAGTTCGTACAGGGAGTTGAGGTAAGTCCCTGGCAGCCCGGACGGCTCGCCCTCATCGAGGTTGCCGCGCAGGCCGATGTGGCCGTTGGAGAGCGCGAAGACGGATTCACTCTGAGCCAGTACGTCGAGGTCGAGGCAGCCTTCACGGACGCGCCAGGGCTCGACGTCGTAGGCCCGTTGCCTGATCATGCCGTATTCCTGTGACGAGCTCATCGCGCCCCGTTCCTTCTGTACAGGCTCTTAGGTGCAGGTACCGTCAGGCAGCGTTCGCGCTGGAACCAAGCTCAGCTAGCCGGCCGCGTCCTTTTTCCTTATCCAGGCGCTTAAGCAGTTCGGTACCGACCTCGAGGAAGAGGTATCCGACCTCGCGGTGGGCTGACCGGTAGAATCCGAACCGGCTGGCATTGGCACGGTTGCCGTCGGCTATCTCGTAGACCTTCTGCGTACCTTCGTAGAACATGCTCTGCAGTACAGTCAATTCTCTGGTAGTCAGAATATCGAACATTGCGCTACTCTTCTATAATGCCTCGCCAGTTTATTCGGCGTTTATTTAAAATGTCCTCGATTCCGGTCCGAATGCCACGTTAGCCGATGGTCGCGGCAATGGTTTAGCCCGCTAGCCGCAGGCGCTCCCGCCGAGTCCTAGCTGGTGAACATTCATCCATCGCACACTCTCCAGGCCAGAACCGTACGGCCGTGATACCCGGATTCCTTCTCGGATATTGCTCACCGGACCTCCGTGCCCGGTCCTGCGCCGGGCCCGATCGTGACCGGGCTGATTTGTGAGCAAGATCCGAGATGGGATCGGTTGGGGCTTATCGCACTCTGGGACTTATGCATGACATGAGCGTGGATCTTTCGTGCACGGGCCGTCGCGCCTGTGGCCGGCGAAAACCTGCGCTAAACAGCCCCCCGTAGCGGTGGAGGCACGCCAGTGCTGAGCCGATTATTCCGCCGCTGTCATTTGTCCCGCCCGCGGGACGCAGTCATCAGGGGTCATGTGGTCAAGCCGCGTAACGCCTTTGGTTTTGAGTGAGGAGAGCATGTCACTTCCCCGTGCTAGGGTACGTCGCCTCGTGCCAGGAGCCACTGCTATCGCACTAATCGTGGGACTCTTCTTTGCCGCGAAGTTGCCCTCCGCTTCGGCCACTGAGGTCAATCAGGTTGCGAGCCAGTACAAGTTCACGAACATGCCGATCGCGATGCCTCCCGGCTACCACCCGACGCAAACGGTCCGCCAGGTGAATCCCGCCTACCAGCACATACGGTCGTGGATCTCCTCCGTGGGCGCCGGCGTCGCGCTGGCCGACGTGACCGGGCACGGCCGGGCCGACGCCATGTGCATAGTCGACCCGCGGACCAACGACGTGGTTGTGACCTACGCGCCGACCGCCCCGGCGGCCGACCGGTTCACCCCGTTCGTGCTCAACGCCGCCCCGCTGCCGATGAACTCGACGATGGCGCCGATGGGCTGTGTTCCCGGCGACTACAACCAGGACGGCCGGACCGACTTCCTGGTCTACTACTGGGGCCGTACGCCGATCGTCTTCCTGGCCCGGTCCACCGCGAAGCAGCCCTCTCCCAGCGCTTACAAGCCGACGGAACTGATGCCTGAAGGAGGCTACGGAGGTCAGTACAGCGGCCCGGACTGGAACACCAACGCGGTCGCCGTGTCGGATTTCGACGGCACGGGTCATCCCGACTTGTTCGTCGGTAATTACTTCCCCGATTCGGAAGTGCTCAATCCGCAGGGTATTGACAACGTCCAGATGCCGTCGTCACTTTCGAACGCGAAAAATGGCGGTGGCGACTATATCTTCCGCTGGCTCGGCGGCACGTCAGGGCCAAACCCGACGGTGCGGTACGAGCAGGTGCAGAACGCCATTCCCTATGACGACTCAACCGGCTGGACGTTGGGTGCGGCTACCGCCGACCTGACCGGAGACGGGCTGCCTGACGTGTACGTCGCCAACGACTTCGGGCCTGATCACCTGCTCTACAACGAGTCCACGCCAGGAAACATCAAATTCGGTGTGGCCATCGGGAAGCGCACTCCGACGACACCCAAGTCATTCGTGCTCGGCAAGGGATCCTTCAAGGGCATGGGGGTCGACTTCGGCGACCTTAGCGGCAACGGCAAGTTCGACATGATGGTGAGCAATATCACCACCGCCTGGGGGCTTGAGGAAAGCAACTTCGTCTTCATGAACCAGGCTGCCAACGGCAAGCAGATGCAGCAGGATCTGGCCAGTGGCTACGCGCCCTTCTCCCAGCAAGCCGAGCAGCTGGGCATGGCGTGGACCGGCTGGGCCTGGGACCTCAAGATGGGCGACTTCCTCAACAGCGGGAACCTGGACGTGGTCCAGACGGACGGCTTCGTCAAGGGCACCATCGATCGCTGGAACTGGCTGCAGGAAATGGCCATGACCAACGATGACCTGCTCAGCAACCCCGCCGACTGGCCGCTGGTCGAGCCAGGCGACGACATCGCGGGAAGTCAGTGCATGGCCTTCTACGCCAAGAGTCCCAGCGGCGGCTACATCAACATCAGCCGGCAACTGGGCATGTGCACGCCGATCCCGAGCCGGGGCGTCGCCACGGCCGACACCCTCGGCGACGGCCGGCTGGACTTCGCGATCGCCCGGCAGTACGGTCCGCCCGCCTTCTACGCCAATGAGTCACCGAATATGGGTGCCTACCTCGGCCTGAACCTTTACCGGCCGGTCGCGGGCGGAGCCCCGGCTGGGCAGGGCCTGGAAGGTCTCGGCAGCCCCGCCTACGGCACCACCGTCCAGATCACCACCCCGAAGGGCACCCAGATTTCCCAGCTGGACGGCGGCAGCGGCAGCGGCGGCAAGCGGAGCTTCGAGGTCAGCTTCGGCCTCGGCTCCTACCACGGCCCAGTGACCGTGCACCTGCAATGGCACGACACCCAGGGGCAACTCCGCCAGCAGACGGTCACGCTCAGCCCCGGCACACACAATCTCGTTCTCACTAACACCGCACAGGAGGTGCCGAGCCGATGACCGCCACAATTCAGCCGGTGGACAACCGGCCGGCATCAGCGCCGAGCAAGCCGGCCGAGAAGCCGGCGCCGGACGTCCGCTATCTTGCGCTGCGCAACTTCGCTCTCTCGATCTCCGTCTTCAACATCTTCGGCTACACGCTGCTCGGCTTCGAGCAGCCATGGTTGTGGCCCATCCTGGCGGTGCTGGCCGGGTACGCCACCGAGCTGATCTTCGAGCTCATCAGTGCCTGGGCGCAGCAGCGGCCGCCGCGGTTTCTCGGCCATGGACCCAAAGGTGTCATGGTGTTCCTGCTGCCCGCGCACATTACCGCCCTAGCGGTCAACATGCTCCTCTACGCCAATAACCAGTTCTGGCCTGTCCTGTTCGGCGTCGTGGTGGCGGTCAGCCAGAAGCACTTCCTGCAGGCGCCCATCGGCGGCCGGATGCGCCACTTCATGAATCCGTCGAACCTGGGTATCACGACCACCCTGCTGCTCTTCGGCTCGTGGGTGAGCATCTCGCCGCCTTACATGTTCACCGAGTGGGCCAACACCTTCTTCAAGATGATGGTCCCGGTGGTCATCCTGGTGTCCGGCACGGTCATCAATGCGCTGCTGACCAAGAGGGTCGCGCTGATCGTCGGCTGGATGGGCACGTTCGCGATACAGGCTTTCGTCCGGCACTGGCTCTGGGGCGTGCAGCTGAACACCGCCCTCACCGTCATGGCCGGCGTGGCGTTCGTGCTGTTCACCAACTACATGATCACCGATCCGGGTACGACCCCCACCAAGCCGCGGGCCCAGTTCATGTTCGGCAGCAGCGTTGCCATCGTCTACGCGATCCTGATGCAGTTCAACATCGTCTACGCGCTGTTCTTCGCCACCTCGATCGTCTGCGCCGGCCGTGGCCTCGGCTGGTGGGCGGCATACACACGCCATCAGCGGAAGGAACGGCGCGCCGCCCTGGCCGAAACAGAAACCGGAGCCGATTCCGGTGACCAGGCCGCCGCTGAGCAAGGTCCCGGCGGACAACTGGATGAGCCGGGCACAGACGGACGGACGGTGTCAGCATGACCTCCCCTATCGCCATCGTCGGCATCGGTTGCCGTTACCCTGATGCCAGTTCTCCCGCCGAGCTCTGGGAGAACGTGCTCGCTGGGCGGCGCGCCTTCCGGCGTATACCGGATGAGCGGATGCGGCTTGACGACTACTGGTCAGCGGACCCGGCTGCGCCCGACCGTTTCTACGCCCGCAAGGCCGCCGTCATCGACGGCTTTGACTTCGACCGGGTGAAGTACAAGGTCGCGGGCAGTACATACCGCGCCACCGATATGACCCACTGGCTGGCGCTTGACACCGCGTCCCGCGCGCTGGATGACGCCGGCTTCCCGCAGGGCGAAGGGCTGCCGAAGGACAGCACCACGGTGATCGTCGGCAATAGCCTGACCGGCGAGTTCACCCGGGCCAACCTGATGAGGCTGCGCTGGCCGTACGTACGGCGCACGGTCAGTGCCGCGCTGCGTGACCTCGGCTGGGATGACGATCAGCTGGCCAGCTTCCTGGGCAGCCTGGAAGGGCGGTACAAGAGCGCGTTCCCGCCCATCGACGAGGACACGCTGGCTGGCGGTCTGTCCAACACCATCGCGGGCCGGATCTGTAACCACTTCGACTTCAAAGGCGGCGGGTTCACGGTCGATGGCGCATGTTCGTCCTCACTGCTGTCCGTCCTCACCGCGTGCGGGGCCCTCAGCCACGGCCACGCCGACGCGGCCGTAGCCGGTGGCGTCGACCTCAGCATCGACCCGTTCGAGATCATCGGGTTTGCCAAGACCGGCGCCCTCGCGACCGGCGAGATGCGGGTCTACGACCGCGGCTCCAACGGGTTCTGGCCTGGTGAGGGCTGCGGCATGCTGGTCCTGATGCGGCAGCAGGACGCGGAGAAGCGAGGACTGCGCCAGTACGCGTCGATTGCCGGATGGGGCTACTCCTCCGACGGCAAGGGCGGTATCACCCGTCCCGAAGCTGCCGGGCACCGGCTGGCGCTCCGTCGTGCCTACCAGACCGCCGGATTCGACATCGGCACCGTCGGTTACCTGGAGGGCCACGGGACCGGCACGGCGGTGGGCGACGAGACCGAGCTGCGGGTCTTTGACGAGGCCATGCGCGAGGCTCGCCCGGACGGTGCCCAGGTGGCGGTGAGTACCGTCAAGGGCAACATCGGCCACACCAAGGCGGCCGCGGGCGTAGCGGGGCTGATCAAGGCCACCCTGGCCGTCCACCATCAGGTCATCCCCCCCGCCACCAGTCACTCCGACCCGCACCAGGTGCTGGACGGGGCGTTGGTGAGGATTCCGAAGACCGCCGAACTGTGGCCGCAAGACCAGCCGGTCCGGGCCGGGGTCTCGGCCATGGGCTTCGGCGGCATCAATGCCCACATCGTGGTCACCGGGGAGACCGGATCTCCGGCCGAGCGGCGCCATAGCCTGGACGCGCAGACTATCGAGATGGTCAGCTCGCGCCAGGACTGCGAAGTCCTGCTGCTTGACGCGGAGAGCGTGGAGGAACTGCGCGGTCACCTCACCCGTCTCGCGGAACTGTGCGGCCGCCTGTCCTTCGCCGAGCTGGGCGACCTCGCCGCGACGCTGCAGCGGGAGCTGGGCGGCCGGCCGGTCCGGGCCGCGGTCGTCGCGGTGTCTCCCGATCAAGCCGAAGAGCGGCTGACCAACGTGCTCGGCCAGCTGGACGACGGCTCCCGGACCATGATCGACCCGGCCGGCGGCACTTTCTTCTCCGACGGCACCGCCTCCTCCGACGGCACCGCTTCCTCCGACAGCACCGCTGAGCCTCGCATCGGTTTCCTGTTCCCGGGCCAGGGGTCGGGGAAGAGCGATGACCAGAGCGCGCTCATGCGCCGCTTCGAGACGGTGCGCGAACTCTACCGAACCACCTCGCTGCCGTCCGGTGAGGATCTCAACGCCACCGCCGTCGCGCAGCCGCGCATCGTCACCTCCTCGGTCGCGGGCCTGCGGGTCCTGGCCCAGCTCGGCATCGAGGCCGTGGGCGCCGTGGGGCACAGCCTGGGCGAACTGACCGCCCTGCACTGGGCCGGCGCGATGACAGAAAACGAGCTGTTCGCCCTGGCCACTGAGCGGGGCCGGGTTATGACCGACGCCAGCGCGGGAGGTGGCGCCATGGCCGGGATCACTGCGGGAGCCGAGGTCGTCGAGCCGCTGCTTGACGGCAGCCCGGTCGTCATAGCCGGGTACAACAGCCCCGACCAAACGGTGATCTCCGGGCCTGCCGAGGCGGTCGAGCGGGTCACCGCCGCCGCGGCGGCCCAGGATCTGGCCACGGCGCGGATTGCCGTCTCGCACGCGTTCCATTCTCCTGAGGTGGCGCCGGCCGCGGCCAACCTGGACGAGTACCTGGCTGACCAGCAGTTCCAGCCGCTGACTCGCCAAGTCCTCTCCACGGTGACGGGCAGCGCGCTGGCCGCCGATGCGGACCTGCGCGAATTGCTCGTCAAGCAAGTGCGCGAACCGGTCCGTTTCAGCGAGGCTCTCGGCCGGCTTACCGAGGACGTCAGCCTGCTGGTCGAGGTGGGGCCCGGGCAGGTGCTTTCCGGCCTGGCCGCCGCTCACGCCGGAGCTCCGCCGGTCATCGCGCTTGGCACCGACGGTGCCTCACTGTCCGGCCTGCTGTCCGTGGTGGCGGCCGCGTACGTGCTGGGCGCCCCGGTCCGGTACGACGGTCTTTTCACTGACCGCTTCACCCGTGATTTCCCGCTGGACAAGGAGTTCCGCTTCTTCGCCAGCCCGTGTGAGACGGCGCCTGAGGACTCCTTCGCCGAGCAGATCGCGGACACCGGGTCGCAGCCTGAGGCGGACGGGCCGGCCGGCGACGGCCAGTCCGGGCCGGAAGCTGACGCCTCAGAAGGTGGCCTGGAGATCCTGCGACAGCTTGCCGCTGAGCGGGCCGAGCTGCCGGTCGAGGCGGTGCAGGGAGATAGTCACCCGCTCGACGAGCTGCACCTGAGCTCGATCACTGTCGGGCAGATTATGAACCAGGCCGCTAAGCGGCTCGGCATAGCGGCGCCCACGGTGACATCTAACTTTGCCACCTCCACGCTGGCTGACCTGGCGGAGACGCTCGATGAGCTCGCCAGCACGGCGCGGCCGGAGGACGCCGAGCCGGACCTGCCGCCGGAGGGCGCCGGGCCGTGGGTCCGCGCGTTCTCCGTGGAACTGCTCGAGCAGGCGGCCGCGTCGAACTCCGGCCGGGAAGACGCCGGGGGTGAGTGGACAGTGTTCGCCCCCGCGGGGCATCCGCTGGCCGAGTCCCTGGGCCATGCCCTGGGTGATACCGAGCTGGGGCCGGGCGTTCTGCTCTGCCTGCCGGCTGACTGCGGCGATGAGCACATCGGCCTGATGCTCGAGGCCGCCAAGTCGGCGTTGTCCCAGTCCGGCCGGTTCGTGGCGGTCCAGGATCAGCGCGGAGCTGCCGGGCTGGCCAAGACCCTTCATCTGGAAGCCCCGTACGTGGCCACGACCGTCGTGATCCTCCCGCTGCCGGAGGAGCTGTCCGCCACGCGCCAGTCGGATGTGACCGCCTCGATCGTGGCCGACGTGGCTGCGACCACGGGCTTCAGCGAGGTCCGCTACGACCAGGCGGGCGTCCGGCGGGTGCCGGTGCTCCGGCCGGTCACCGGGCTCGCAGGCTCCGACGGCGAGATGCCACTTGGTCGCGGCGACGTGCTGCTTGTGACCGGCGGGGGCAAGGGCATCACCTCCGAGTGCGCGCTCGCTATTGCCCAGCAGACAGGGGCATCGGTCGCGCTGCTCGGCCGCTCCGATCCAGAGCAGGACGGCGAGCTTGCCGCCAATCTCGGCCGGATGGACGCCGCGCAGGTGCGGTACCAGTACCTGCGCGCCGACGTCACCTCGCCGTCGGAGGTCAAAGCCGCGGTCGAGCAGATCGGCGCGACGCTAGGGCCGGTCACCGCGATTTTGCACGGCGCGGGTCGCAATCAGCCCGTGCCGCTGACCGAGCTGGAAGAGACGGCTTTCCGGCAGACTCTCGCACCCAAGATCGACGGCCTCCAGGTCGTCGTGGCGGCCGTCGACCAGGCGGCGCTCAAGCTGCTGATCTCCTTCGGCAGCATCATCGGCCGGGCCGGCCTGCGCGGCCAGGCTGACTATGCGACCGCAAACGACTGGCTGACCGATCTGACCCGCCGGGTGGGTGAGACCCACCCGGACTGCCGTTGCCTGGCCTTGGAGTGGTCAGTCTGGTCGGGTGCGGGAATGGGGGAAAGGCTGGGCGTCCTTGAGTCCCTGACCCGCGAGGGCATCAGTCCCATCTCCGTCGACGACGGCATCGCCATCCTGCGCCAGGTGCTGGCCAGCCCGCACGTGCCGTCGGCCCTGGTGATCATGAGCCGGGCGGCTGGCCTGCCCACACTCACGATAGAGTCCCAGGAGCTGCCGCTGGCCCGGTTCATCGACCAGCCGCGCGTCTACTACCCGGGCATCGAGCTGGTGGCCGACGTCGAGCTGGCCGCCGGCACCGACCTCTACCTGCCCGATCACCTGCTCGACGGCGAGTTGCTTTTCCCCGCGGTGCTCGGCATGGAGGCCATGGCCCAGGCGGCTGCCGCCGTCGCCACCACCGATGACGTGCCCACGATCGAGAATGCCGAGTTCCTGCGGCCCGTCGTCGTCCCTGAGGATGGGTCGACCACGATCCGGATCGCGGCGCTCAACCAGGGCGACCGGGTCGAGGTCGTGATCCGGAGCAGCGACACCAGCTTCCAGACCGATCACTTCCGGGCCGTCCTGCGCTACGGCGGAGCTCGTCCGGAAGACAACGATCGGAACGTTCCGCCCACCAACGGGACGCGGGTTCCGCTGAACCCGGAGCAGGACCTGTACGGCGGCATCTTGTTCCAGGGCCAGCGCTTCCAGCGGGTCCTGGGCTACCGCGCGCTGGCCGCGACGTCCTGTGTGGTCGAGATCGCGGCGGCGGCCAGGACGGACTGGTTCAGCTCCTACCTCCCGTCCGGGCTGCGGCTCGGTGATCCGGGCACCCGCGACGCCTTCATGCACGCCATCCAGTGCTGCGTCCCGAACGCGACGCTGCTGCCCGCGGCCATCGAGCGCCTCTACCCCGCCGATCCTGCCCATGGCGAGGAAAAGGTCATTCTTTACGCGACCGAGCGGTGCCGGGTCGGTGACACCTATACCTACGACCTGGACATCCGTTCCCCGGAGGGGGAACTCCTCGAGCGCTGGGAGGGACTGCAACTGGCGGCCGTGCGCAAGAACGACGGCCAGGGCCCCTGGGTCCCCGCGCTGCTCGGCCCCTACCTGGAACGCCAGGCGGCGGACTTGTTTTCCGCGGAGCCCCGGTGCGTGGTCCAGCCCGATGACGAGGGGACCGGTGACGGCGGCGGGCTGGACGCCAGGCGGCAGGGGACCGCGGCGGCGGTCAACCGGATGCTGGGCCGGCCCACGGAAGTACTGCACCGCGCCGACGGCAAGCCCGAGGTATCGCAGCAGGGCATCAGCGTATCGGCCTCGCACAACGCGGGCGTGACTCTCGCCGTGGCCAGTGAACAGCAGGTCGGCTGCGACGCCGAGTTGGTCCGTGACCGGACCGCGGACGACTGGCAGGCGCTGCTCGGCGCGGAGCAGTTCGCGCTCGCCGAGCTCATACAACGCGAGGTCGGCGAAGAACTCTCGGTCGCGGGCACCAGGGTATGGGGAGCCGTGGAGTCCCTCAGGAAGGTGGGACGGCCCATTCCCGGATCGGTCACCCTCGCCCATTCGCGCCCGGACGGCTGGGTATTGCTTCGTTCCGGTCACGTGCAGATCGCCACGTTCCCCACTCGCTTGCGAGATGAACCAGACCCGGTCGTATTCGCGATCCTCTCGGAAGGTGAAAAGTGATGAAGCATTATTACGAGTACCGTCATATTGTTGGCTTTGAGGAGACCAACCTGGTCGGCAACGTCTACTACGTCAACTACGTGCGCTGGCAGGGGCGCTGCCGGGAGATGTTTTTGCTCGAACATGCTCCGGAAATACTCGACGAGCTGCGCGATGATCTGAAGCTGTTTACCGTCAAATCCGAGTGCGAGTACCTCTCCGAGGTTTCGGCTTTCGACGAGCTCTCGGTCAGGATGCGGCTCGAAGAACTGACCCAGACCCAGATCGGATTCGCCTTCGATTACGTCCGTCTCGCTGAGGGCGCCGAAGAGCTTATCGCCAAGGGGCGGCAGCGGATTGCCTGCATGCGCGGGGACAGCGGCAACACCGCGCCGGTGCGGGTGCCCGAGTCGCTGCGCCAGGCCCTCGAGGAATACACGATCGTGCCGCGCCAGCGGACCAGCGGATCCGTTAAGCTCGGCGCTGGGGGGCGGGCATGAGCCTGGTCAGAGGGCTGTCCCGGGCCGATCCGAGGCAACGGACAAGGGTTCTGCGGCAGAAGACCAAGATTCCCAAGGACGCGTCGCCCGACAACCGCATGCTGCGTTCGGTGCTGAGCCGATTCGCGACCGGCGTCACGGTGGTCACGGTGGCGGACGACATTCCCCGCGGCATGACCGCTAACGCCTTCGCGTCCGTTTCCCTCGATCCGCCGCTCGTCCTGGTGTGTGTCAACCGGAACGCTTCGATCCACCATGCCGTGATGGGATGCGGGTCGTTCGCCGTCTCGGTGCTTTCCGCCCGCCAGGAACACATAGCCAGGTACTTCGCCGATCCGTCACGGCCTCGCGGCGGGGCTGAATTCGGCACCGTTCAATGGTGGCCGTCTCCGCGCACCGGGGCGCCGGTCATCAACGGCACGCTCGCCTGGCTCGAATGCAATCTCACGGCCGCTTACGACGGCGGTGATCACAGCATTTTCCTCGGTTCTGTGCTCGCCAGCGACTGCGGGTCCGCCAAGGACGCCTTGCTGTTCTTCGGCGGCGGGTTCCACCGTCCGCAACTGGCGCAACCCCGTGACCCATGACCGACCGTGAGGAGATCGCATGACTGCGACGGAGCCGCTGACGACCCAGTCCGCGACCGGGCGCGCCGGTGCCGCCCGGCCGCTGTCCTATCCCGGACCGCCGCGCCGTGCCGCGCCGCGCCTGCTCGCGAAGCTGCGCGGGGATCGTCTCGGCCTGCTGGCCGATGCCGCGGCCGAATACGGTGATGTGATTCGCTTCCGGATCGGGCCGAAGACCCTGTACTACTTCAACCACCCGGAGCACGCCAAGCATGTGCTGTCCGACAACTCCGGCAATTACCACAAGGGCATCGGCTTGGCGCAGGCCCGGCGGTTCCTCGGTGATGGCCTGCTGACCAGCGAGGACAAGTTGTGGCACGGGCAACGCCAGATTATTCACAAGGCCTTCAAGCGGAACCGGCTCGCGGCGTTCGCCGACGTGATTGCCGACGAGGCGGACGCCATGGTTGCCCGGATGGACTCCCATGTCGCCGGGCCCCCGGTGGACATGGCCGAGGAGGTGGCCCGCCTCACGCTTGCCGTCCTGGGCCAGGCCCTGCTCAGTTCCGACCTCACCCCGTTCGCCGCGCTCGCCGGCGCCTTTGACGTGGCTCAGGACCAGGCCATGTTTGACATGGTGACCCTGGATCTGGTGCCACCGTGGATCCCGACTCCCCGTAACCGCCGGTTCGAGCGCGCCCAGCGCCAGCTTGAGGACGTCGCATCCGCTCTCATCGCGGAGCGCGAACGCGATTACCTGCCCGGCGCCGGCGATATGATCTCGCTGCTGCTTGACGCCTACCGCGATGAGCCGGACTCACGGCTGAGGCATCGCAGGCTGCGTGATGAGTTGGTCACGATCTTGCTGGCCGGACATGAGACGACCGCCAGCACGCTGTCGTGGACGTGGTACCTACTCGACCGTCATCCCGAGGTCGCCCGGCGCATGCACGCCGAAGCCACCGAAGTTCTGGGTGACCGCAAGCCCGGCCATGACGATCTGAGCCGCCTGACCTACACCACGATGGTGATCCAGGAGGCCATGCGGCTGTACCCGCCGGTCTGGGGTCTGCCGCGCCAGGCGACCAGTGCGGACGACATCGGCGGTTACCGGGTGCCGGCCGGCGCCGACGTCATGATCTGCCCCTATACGCTGCACCGTCATCCGGCCTTCTGGCCTGAGCCGGACCGGTTCGACCCCGAGCGGTTCAGCGCCGAGGCGGCCGGTCCTGCGCATCGCTACGCCTACATCCCCTTCGGCGCCGGGCCGAGGGTCTGCGTGGGAAGCCATCTCGGCATGATGGAGGCCACCTTGGTCGCTGCCATGGTGGCCCGCCGGTTCCGGCTCGAGCTCATCCCCGGCCGTGCCGTGGCACCGGAGGCCAACCTGTCACTCCGGGTCCAGGGGGGGCTGCCGATGGTGGTCAGGCCGGCATGAGCGCCGTCGAGGTTGTCCCGCCGGACCCAGAGCCGCAGGCAGGACCCGAGGTCGCCGCCGATGACACCGAGTCGCTCGATGACCACATCGATCGCCTTGAGCGCAAACGGACGCGCGCGACTCAGGGGGACGAGCTCGCCACCGCGCGGCAGCATGCCAAGGGAAAACTCACCGCCAGGGAACGCATTGAGATGCTGCTCGATGAGGGTTCGTTCCTCGAGATCGACATGTTCCGGCAGTCCCAGACGGTCGCTGCCCCCGACGGGGGACATCCACCGACCGACGGGGTGATCACTGGATCGGGTACCATCTTCGGCCGCCGGGTCTTCATGTACGCGCAGGATTTCCGGGTCTTGGGCGGATCTCTGGGCGAGGTGCACGCCGCCAAGATCCACAAGATAATGGACTTGGCCCTCACGGCGGGCTCGCCCCTCATCGCGCTCAACGACAGTGGCGGGGCCCGCATCCAGGAGGGTGTGGTAGCGCTGGCCGGCTATGGCGGGATCTTTCGCCGCAACGTCCGCGCCTCCGGCATAATCCCGCAGATCAGCGTGATCATGGGTCCGTGCGCAGGCGGGGCCGCCTACTCCCCGGCCCTCACCGATTTCATCTTTATGGTCCGCGACACCGCCAACATGTACGTGACCGGCCCCGACGTCATCAAGTCGGTGACCGGCGAAACGGTCAGCCACCAGGACCTAGGGGGCGCTCAGGTTCACGCGGCTACCTCGGGCGTGGCCACCTTCGTGCCTGACGATGAGGCGTCGTGCCTGGCGGACGTGCGATTCCTGATCTCGCTGCTGCCTTCGAACAACCACGACGTCCCGCCGGCCTACGAAGCCGGGGATCCGCCGGACCGGCTGTGTCCCAAGCTACGGGAGATCGTCCCGGTGGACCCGAAGAAGCCATATGACATCCGGGATGTCATCATCGAGATTTCCGACGATGGCGAGTTCATGGAGCTGCACGAGGAGTGGGCGCGCAACATCGTGTGTGGCCTGGCCCGCATCGGCGGCCGGCCGGTCGGCATCGTGGGCAACCAGCCCATGGTCCGGGCCGGCGTGCTCGACATTAATGCGTCGCAGAAGGCGGCCAGGTTCATCCAGCTGTGCGACGCCTTCAACATATCGCTGGTATCACTGGTTGACGTGCCTGGCTTCCTGCCCGGCGTGGAGCAGGAACACCAGGGCATCATCAGGCATGGGGCCAGGCTTCTCTACGCCTACTGCGACGCCACCGTCCCGCGCGTCCAGGTCATCTTGCGCAAGGCCTACGGCGGCGCCTATATCGTCATGGACTCGCGCTCCATCGGCGGTGACCTGTCCTTCGCCTGGCCCGCCAATGAGATCGCGGTGATGGGGGCGGAGGCCGCGGTGGAGGTGCTGCATCGTAAGGAACTCGCGGCCAGCGACGATTCCGAGCAGCTGAGGGACCGGCTGGTGGCCGACTACAAGTCCGAGCTCATGCATCCTTACTACGCGCCAGAACGAGGTCTGGTCGACGATGTCATCGACCCGGGCCAGACCCGTGCCGTGATCGCGCGTGCGCTGGACGTACTGCGCGATAAACGCCCGGAAATTCTTCCGCGCAAGCACGGAAACCCGCCCGCCTGACCAGAAGGAGGTGAGTAACAATGAACAAGCAGGGGATGGAGATCCTTGACGATCCCGAGCTGGTCTGGATCGCGATCCAGGAGGCGTCGCAGGCCCATCGCGAAGCGGAGCTCACGGAGATCGCGATCAGCCTCTTCGGCCAGCTCGGCGAGGCCAGAGCGGAGATTAGCAGGCTCCGTGCGGGCCTGCGCACCTCAGTTCAGGCCGTATCTTCGCGGAACGCCGCCGACTTGTAGCCGGCTGGCCACCCGAATGCGAACACGGCTCGCGATCGCGTCACGGCAGCCACCCGGCGTCATAAGCGATCTTGATCGCGTCCACCCGGTTCCGGGCGTTCAGCTTGGTGACCACGGTCGTCAGGTAATTGCGTACCGTGCCGGTGGACAAGTGCAGGGTAGCGGCGATTTCGGCAGGTTCAGAGCCTTCGGCCGCCAGCCTGAGCACGTCGTGTTCCCGCGACGAGAGCGGATTCTGGCCGCCTTCCCAGGTGGAGACGGCCAGCTGCGGGTCGATGACCCGCCGCCCGGCCGCCACGTTGCGGATAGCGGAGGCGAGCTGTTCCGGCGGCGCGTCCTTGAGCATGTATCCTGCCGCATGGACGGCCAGGGCCCGCCGCAGCGTCCCGGACCGGCCCAGGTTGGTCAGGATGAGGACCTTACAGGACGGCAGTTGGTCATAGAGCTGGGCGGCGGCCGAGATGCCGTCCAGCCCGGGCAGGTCGATGTCGATGATCGCGACGTCGGGCCGGTACCTGAGGGCGGCGGGAACAATATCATTGCCGCGCTCGATGGCCGCAACGACATGCAAGTCGGGTTCGAGCTGGATCAGGGCGACCAGAGCACCGCGTACCATCGCCACGTCTTCGGCGAGCAGGATGTTCAGGGACAGCATGTCATTCTCCCAGCACCCTCGCCGCAGTTACCTTTCCAGGGCACCAGCTGACCATCGCGCATACCGTGCCCCTCAAAGTCGCTCCTGACCCACCAAGATGGGTGCCGCTTCATCATAAATATGGCTCGGTACCGGACACCGCTTCCGGCGGGATGAGCGGCGCCTCGGCGAGCAGAGCGAAATGCCGGTCCCCATCGATCGTAGTGGTCAGCCGGCCACCGATGGCGGCCAGCCGCAGGGATAGATTTTCCAGGCCGCCACGACGCGCCCCGCCTTCGATCGCGCGAGTGACACCGTCGTTGGCGATCCGCAACCGGAGGACACCGCCGGCCTCGCTGGTCTCGATGGAACAGTTCCGCGCCGAGCTGTGCCGGAGCACGTTGGTCACCCCTTCGCGCAGTACCGTGGCCATCACGGTATCCACTCGCTCGTCGAGGGCCCCGCCTGCCATGATATCCATCTGGACCTGGATGTCGGCCGCGGCGAGCAGTGAGCTGACCGAACTTGTCTCTTTGGCCAGGGAGATGTTGCGGTACCCGCGGGCCACGAGGCGCACGTCGGCCAGTGCCTGGCGGGCGATGTCCAGCAGCTCGGCGGTCTCGTCCCGGGCCCGGCCCGGGTTGCTGGACACCAGGCGCCTGGCGAGCTCGGCCTTCAAGGTGATGGCCGACAGGCTGTAGCCGAGCAGGTCGTGCAGGTCCCGGGCGAAGCGCATCCGTTCCCGGACGATGGCCAGCTGGGCGTGCTCGCCTCGGGTCGCGTGCACGTACCTGACGATGAGCGAGAGCCGGGAGAGCCCGAAGACCACCAGCCCGATATCCAGGGTGGAGACCGCGAGATAGGCCACGTTGGACGGCGGAAGCCCCAGGGCCAGCGGCCCGAAGAGCATGCTGCCGACGACGGCCGCGAAAAGCCCCCAGGCGCTCCAGCCCGGCAGCAGGAGCAGGATGGATCCGGCTAGGAAACCCGCCATCCCACCCCACTCGGCGCCCAGTATGACCAGCGGGAGGTATGTGACCAGTCCCTGGGCGAACAGCATCGCCAGTCGCCGCCGCAGCGGCCACCGGGCCGCGGTAGGGGAGGAATTGAAGATCTGCAAGAGGAATACGCACACCACCGAGCACATGCCTACGGTCCGTTCGAGCCCATGCGACGGCATCGGCGAGATCAGGATGTCGATGATCTCGACCACCAGGAAGCCGCAGAGCACGGTGAAGAGAATGGCCCTGGCCAGCCCGATCCCGCCAGGTACGTCGGCCTGCGACCAGGCCGATGTCGTCTCCGCGTGCGGTATCCCATCGGGGGCTAGCAGGTCAGGGGTGTCGTCCTCCAGCCCGCCTGCTGTGATGTCTTCCGGGATGTCTTGTGGGATGTCCTTGGTGGACAGCCAGCCCGCCTGCTCCTTGCGCTCCGGCATCGCGAACCCTCCGCTAGGTTGGGCCTACGCATCGTCCGGATAAATCGGGAGGTACGGTGCATTTGGCATGATCGTACCTGGCGGAGCAGCGTCCGCATAGACGCCCCGCGCGCCGGCTCGGTCAGGGTACTAAGATCCATCGCTAATGGACACCCTAATACGCCCCGTCAAACATAGTGATATATATGCGGTAAGGCTGGAACGCTTAACACCCGGTGTTACGCCTGTTAACCCCTGCCCTGCAGCGTTAGACGGACTGTCTCGCAATGAGCGGGCGGTGGCGGGAAGCCGTAAGAGCGGCCAAATCTGAAAATATGCCGGGGATTGTGAAAACGATTGCAGTCCGGAAATGACCCGGTCAGCGACAGCCCACAAGCCGTCGGCCGCGGACGGCTCAGCTCAGCAGCGGGCCGGAGTCGGAGTCGGCCAGCGTCCAGGCCGGGGCAACGTCCAGCGACGAGTCTCCGGTCAGGATGGCCTGCTGCAGTCTCCTAAGCCTCGGGCACGGTTCCACCCCGAGCTCGTTTATCAGCATGGTGCGCAACCCCTGGTACGTCTCCAGCGCCCGGCCGACGTGCCCGCAACGGTAAAGCACAATCATCATCAGGGCGTAGAAGTTCTCGTTCATCGGGTTCTTCGCCGTCAGCATGGTGAGCTCACCCAGCAGGTCCGTATGGCGGTGCAGGGCAAGGTCGGCTTCGATGCGCCGCTCAAGCACCCCCAGCCTGGTTTGCTCGAGCGCGGTGGCCTCAAGCTCAAGCACCCGCCCCATCGGCACGTCGGCTAGGGCGGGGCCGCGCCAAAGCGCCAGGGCCTGGCCGAGAGCCTGGGCCGCGCCGCGGGGATCGCCTCTCTCGGCCGCCGCCCGGCCCTCCCGGGCCAGCCGCCCGAACGTGTCGACGTCAGTCTCGCAAGTGCCGTCTTCGAGCATGTAGCCGCTGTGCCTGGTGCTCAGTACCTGCCTGGCATCCTCGCTGCTCGGCAGGGCCGTCGCCAAGCGGTTCCGCAACTGCAAGATGTAGGTCTGCAACGTGGTCGCGCAGCTGCGCGGAGGGTAGTCTCCCCACAATTCCTCCACCAGCGCCGAGACCGTGACCACCCGGCCGGCGTTCAGCGCGAGCAGGGCCAGTATCTGGCGCTGCTTGGCCGCACTCGGTTCGATCCGGGTGCGGTTGAGGCGTGCTGACAACGGGCCTAGTAGCGTTATGCTGATTGGTCCGTATTCAGTATCCATCACGTTTCCCTCATACACCGCATCCCGGACCCGCGAGCTGGTGAGGATTCACCGAGCAGTGCTTCCCGAGCATGCCTTGGTCAACGCCCGAAGTCGAGTGACTGGATCATGACTCGGCTCATGAAATATTCATGGACGGCCAATGATTGATTAACTGCTAAACGGCCGGGGTGAAGGATTCATAGTGCTTCGATGATGTCGGCACTGGCGCGTGTTACCCGTCCGGTCCAAAATTGTGCCAAGTCAGAAAACCTTGACCGATAGGAGAGTGACAAGATGAACTCGCTGCAGTACTCCTCGAGCACCCGCAAAGCATACGCGGCCGTAGCCGGACACCCGGTGATGACCGGATCGCCAGAAGCGGGCTCTGACCTGGTCATCGAGATCCTTGATGATTTTGCGCCTGGCACCCCGAGCATGTGCTTCTGCCTCTCGGACTACGAGATCTGAAGGCCGCGGCCAGGTAAGGGCACGATCGTATGAGTCCCGCAGATGCTCTGCTCGTAGGCTTCAAGAGCCACCTTCGGGCGGCAGTGGTTCCGGCCGAGGCGGTTTACCTGATTTCCGAATCCAGGATGACCGCCCTGTCGGGACCGTCAATCGAGATGATGGCGCCGCTTCTGGACGGCACCCGGACGCTCGCCGAGGTAAGGCGCGAGATGTCGCCGTATCTTCCGGCCGATGCGGTCGACCGCCTGATAACGCGCCTTTCTGAGGAGAAGCTGGTAAGTCTCCGCCGGCCCCAAGCGGCCGGTACGCGTGATATGGCGGCGGAGGCTTACTGGGATCTCGCTGACGTCGACACGGATAAGGCCGTCTCGACGGTCGCCTCTGCGCACGTCGAGGTCGTGATCCTCGGATCCGCTGATTTCAGCGCAGCCGCGGGGGCCTGCCGGGCAACCGGGCTGACGGTTACCGGAAGGGCCGCCGAGCCAGGAGCCGGACCAGAAGGAGCCGGTTCACGACAGAGCATCGCGGCCCTCACCCTGGTGCTCTGCGATGACTACCTAGATCCGCGGCTAGGCGCCGTCAACGCCAGTCACCTGGCCAGCGGCCGGCCGTGGCTGCTGGCCAGGACCGTGGGGGCGGACGCCTGGGTCGGGCCGGTCTTCCGGCCGGGCGCCGGCGCGTGCTGGACGTGCCTGGCTAAGCGACTGGCCGGCAACCGGCACGGTGAGTTCCTGTGGCAGCGCGTCGGGGCGGGTGACGGCGACCCGCCTGGCCGGACGGCATCCCTGGCCGCGGGCCGCCATGCCGGGCTGCACATGGCCGTGCTGGAGATGACGAAGTGGCTCGCGGGTTATCGCGATGCCTGCCAGGACACCATCTCCATCCTGAATACCCTGGAACTTCGCATGACGCGCCATCCCGTGGCCCGGCGGCCGCAGTGTCCGTCGTGCGGTGACCCCGATCTGGTGGCTGAGCACGCGCAAGAACCGGTACGGCTCGCACGGCGTCCGGTCGCCGCGGGCGGGGGCAACGGGCAGCGGATATTCTCCCTGGACCGGATGATGGCCCAGTACGGGCATCTGGTGGATCCGGTTACCGGCGTGGTGCCCGAACTGCGCCGCGACCCGGGCAACCCGGACTTCGTGTATTCGTACTTGTCCGGCCGCAATCGGGCCATGACGGCCGGCAGCGTCGCCGCGCTCCGGGCCGGTCTGCGATCGCACAGCGGCGGCAAGGGCACCACCGAGATGGAAGCCAAGGTCGGCGCCCTGTGCGAGGCAGTCGAGCGGTACTGCGCGACACGCCACGGTGACGAACTCATCGTGCGGGACAGCTTCCTCGGGCTCGGCGCTCAGGCCGTGCATCCCGATACCTGCCAGCTCTTCGACGAGCGCCAGTTCGCCGACCGTGCTCGCTGGAACGCGGTGTGCATGCCATGGCACCGGGTGCCCGAGCCGTTCGATGAGGCCGCCGTCACCCAGTGGACTCCGGTGTGGTCGCTGCTTACCGGCGAGCAGCGGCTGCTGCCGACGGCGATGCTGTACTACAACAGCCATGACGCCGGGCGCGCGCTGGCCAGCGTCCGGGCCGACTCCAACGGCAACGCCTCAGGCGGCACGGTCGAGGACGCTATCCTGCACGGGTTCTTCGAGCTGGTGGAACGGGACGCGGTCGCCCTGTGGTGGTACAACCGGAGCAGGCAGCCGGCCGTGCGGCTTGAGTCGTTCGACGATCCGTGGATCACCGGCATCCCGGAGCGGTATACCCGGCTGAACCGCGAGATCTGGGTCATTGACGTCACCTCGGACCTGGGCATCCCCGTTATGGTCGCGGTCTCCCGGCGCACCGACAAGCCCGCGGAAGACATCATGTTCGGTTTCGGAGCGCATTTCGATCCGCGGGTGGCGGTGCGGCGCGCGCTCACCGAGCTCGGCCAGCTGCTCTCGCCGGTGGCGAACGCCGGGCCAGGTGACACGGGCTACGGATCGGCCGATCCGCACCTGAAGTCCTGGTGGACCCGCGCCACGATAAGCAAGCAGCCCTATCTCGTCCCCGATCCGGCCGCTGCGGAGCGCACCGAGGCCAGTTACGGCTACGTCCCGGCGGACGAGCTGGATATCGGCGGCGTCTGCTCGATCGCCCGCCGGGCCGGCCTGGATCTCCTGGTACTCGATCAGACCCGCCCAGATATAGGGATGCCGGTTGTTAAGGTCATCGCGCCGGGCCTGCGGCATTTCTGGCCGCGGTTCGCGGCAGGCCGCCTGTTTGACGTTCCGGTCCGCCTGGGCCGGCTAGCAGACCCGACACCCTATGAGTACCTTAATCCGATACCTGTGTTCACCTGAATAGCAATCGGGCTCGCCACTTCAGGCAGGACGGTGCAGCTCCGATACTGAGCTCGAGGAATATGGCCATGACAGCTGAGCGCGGCGAGGATGCCGGGCGGTGGGCGCCCTTGGAGCTGTGGTCCTTGCGGGAAGATGTGCAGGCTGAGATAGAGGAAGTCGGCCCGATCCGTTTGCGCAGCCGCTGGGGAGACGCCACCATCGCATGGCCGTCGCCTCATGTGCGCGAGGCCGTCTCGCGCATGCGCCTCGGGCCAATCTCATTGCGCAACGTCATCAGTGCGGCTCAGCCTGCGGTCTCCGGGGAGCGGGAGGCCGCCCGGTGGGAGCAGGTTCACCAGGTCCTCAGCCGGTTGCAGCCGCTGATCGTCCGCTCCCTCGCCCAGGAGACCGGCCAGCCGATGTTGACGGTCGTGCCGATGACGCCCAGGTCCAGGTTCCAGCCGCGGCCGGTACCGGCCGGCACGCCCGTCATGCTGTCGACCTTTGCCCAGCTGAGGACCAACGGCCACGAGTACGTCCTGGAGTCACCGCTCGCCCTGCACCGGGTGCTGTTGCACCGGGCCGAGACCATGCAGCTGATCGCGGCCCTTGGCCGCCCCACCACCCCGGCGGAGTTGGCCGGGGTCTGGTCCGGGCATGATCTCTTCGCCGCTGGAGCCCTGGCCTACCTGGTCGCCGCGGGTATGGTCGTCCAGGGCCGGCCGTCCGGCGACGGCGAGAACGGTGCTCCGCTGTTTGCCGACGAGGCGAGCCTGGCCCGAACCGGATGGTCTCCGGTTGACCTGATGTTCCACACCCGCAGCACCGTCGGCCGGCACGACCAGGACCTCGGCGCCACGTACCCTTCCGGGGAGACCACCTCGCCCGAGCCGGTCATCAAGCCCCGGCAGGCTGGCCACGGCATCGAGCTGAGCCGGCCGAGCTGGCAGGAACTGTGCGTGTCCGACCCGCCTCTGATCGTCGCGATGGAGGGCCGTCGCTCGGTGCGTGACTACGCGGCGGGCCCGATGACGGTAGAGCAGCTCGGCGGCCTGCTCTACCGGACGGCCCGGGTCAGGTCGCTGATCGGCCCGTCACCTTCCGCTGGGCCGCGGCCGGGTGCGGCGCCGGAGGCCTACGGTCTGAGCGACCGCCCGTATCCCAGCGGCGGAGCCTGCTACGAACTTGAGCTGTACGTCACCGTCGGCCGGTGTAATGGCCTGCCGTCAGGCGCCTATCATTACGACCCCCTCGGGCACCGGCTGGAGCCGCTGGACGCCGACGGCGGTGCCGTCGATGTCCTCTTGGACAGTGCCCGCCTGGCCGCGGCCATGGACTCCCCGCCGCCGGTGCTCATCACCATGACCGCCCGTTTCGGCAGACTGTCCTGGAAGTATGCGGGAATCAGCTACGCCCTGGCCCTGATGCACGCCGGCGTGCTGACTCAAAGCCTGTATCTCGTCTGCACCGCGATGCGGCTCGCGCCGTGTGCCATCGGCTTGGTGCGCACGGACGTCGTGGCGGGTGCCTTCGGCACGGATTGGCGGCTGGAACCGAGCATCGGGCAGTTCGCGGTGGGGCCCTGCGCGGACGGCCCGGCCGCCCCGGCCGGACGCGGGAAGCCGGTCAATGATGTCGAATGGGCCCGCCTGGCCCGCGAGCAGCTGGCCGATCGCCAAGGGATCAGGGAGCCAAGCCTCTCTCGAGGTTCGCGCGAGCCGGCCGAGTGAGAGTTGGAGCAGCGTTAGTCGTTTTGGTAACGCGTTCGCGCTACTCCTGCGTGACTTCATGACAGTAAGCCGGTCGAGTGAGCGAGCCAAGAGGTAAAAATGACAAATCAGGCATACGGACAGTTTTGCGGACTTGCGCGTGCCGTGGAGATCGTCGGTGAACCCTGGGCGCTGCTCGTGCTCCGTGATCTGATCGCGGCGCCTAAGAGCTTCGCGGACCTGCGCGAGGGCCTGCCCCGGATACCGGGCGGCGTCTTGTCCGCCCGGTTGGAGGAACTCGAGCAGGCGGGCGTCCTGCGGCACAGTATACCGCTCGACTCCGCGGCGGCCTCCGGGTACGAGCTGACCGAGTACGGGCGCGAGCTGGAGGACATCATCGTGCGCCTCGGCCGCTGGGGCGCTCGGGCCATGGGCGGCCCCCGGCAGGATGAGATCGTCACCGTCGATTCCATGACCATGGCGCTGCGGTCGCTGTTCCGCCCCGAGGCCGCTCGTGGCCCGGCCCTGAGCTACCTGCTCCAGCTCGGCCCGATCGTGCTGCACGCCCTCATCGACGACGGCCGCCTTGACGTCGGCACGGGACCGATACCCGACGCCGATCTCGTCATCGAGGCCGGGCCGGGCCTGCGGGCCATGCTGGCGGGCGAGGTGAGCGCACGGGAGGCGATCGAGACCGGTGCGGTCCGGCTCACTGGCGACCCGATCCTGCTGGCGTGGTTCATCGAGATTTTCCATATTCCCCCGCTCCCGCCGTCCCGTTCCAGCCACGGCAAGCTGCCCGCGTGGATGGTCTCCCGTCCGCCGGTGATAGGCGGCCAGCCGGATCTAGCCACGGCATCGAGGTAGCGACGATATGGAAACGACTTGGGCGGGACGGCTCCGGAACCGTGTGTTCACCCCCGATCACAGCGAAGTAACCATGGCCAAGCGCGGGTTCCCTGTGACGGACCCGCAGCGGCGGGCGAACCTCGAGAACGTGGGCAGCACGTTCCTCGAGGGCTTCGAATACGGCATCGCGGGGCGCACCATACCGGAGATCGAATCATCGCTGGAACCTATCGACCGGCAGGTACGCGGATTCGCTTACGAGGGCTGCACGATGGCCCTGGCGGTGAGGGACGCTCTCCGGCCGGTTCGGCCGCACTGGGTCAGGGATTTCCTGGCCGGCCGCGGGGCCGCCCACATCTACATGGCCTACATCGGCGTCGGCTGGGCCATGGCACGGCTGCCCAGGATGCGCTGGCGCGCCGTCATGCCGGCCGATCCCCTGCTGCGCTGGCTGGCGCTTGACGGGTACGGCTTCCACCAGGCCTACTTCCGGACGACCGAGTATGTCCGCGAGCAGCGCCGGGATTCCCTGCCGCTCTGGGCGCCGGCCTCGTACGCGGGCCGTGCCCTGGATCAGGGCATCGGCCGGGCCCTGTGGTTCGTCACTGGTTCTGATGCCGAGCAGACGGCCGCGACCATCGGCCGGTTCGCGCCCGACCGGCGCGGTGATCTGTGGAGCGGCGCCGCATTGGCCAGCGTCTACGCCGGCGGAGTGGGAGCCGACGACCTCAAGCAGCTAGCCGCGGCGGCCGGCGAGTACCGGACTCACGCCGCGCAGGGGGCAGCCTTCGCCGCCAAGGCGCGGCTGCTGGCGGGCCTGGTGATACCGCACACCGAGGTCGGCGCCAGGGTGTACTGCGGAATGTCCGTCGAGGAAGCAGCCGCGGTCTGCGACCGCGCGCGCGAGGGACTGCCGCCCGATACCGGGCAGGCTCCGCCCAGCTTTGAGATCTGGCGGGAACGCATCAGAGGCCAGCTGGAATGACCGACCGTTCCGGACACACGAAATTCCGTCACCCGGTTGCCTTCTGGCTCGGCTCGCTGGCCTGCGCCGTGGGCGTGGTGTTGCACCTGCCGATGTACTACGACGCCCGCACCATGGGTTACCGGATGGCCGGGATGAAGCCCGACGCGGCGATGATCGCCGGCATGGCGCTTATCGGCGTGGGACTCCTCGCCTCGCTGTACGGGCTGATTCCAGCGGATGCTAACGCCATCCAGCGCCGGGCGGCCAGGATCTTGGTCCGGCCGCTGGATGATGCGCCCGTGCGGCCGCAGCACATCGTGCTGCTCCTGATCATGGCGGTGGCGGTCACCATCGACGTGATGAAGCCGGTGACGCTGTCCCTGGTGGCGCCAGGGATGGCGAAGGAATACGACTTGACGTCGCCGCTTAACCCGCACGGTCACCTGCCCGTGTCGCTGCTGCCGCTGGTCGGTATCGGCGGCACCGTGCTCGGTTCGTTGCTCTGGGGCTGGCTGGGGGATCGGATCGGGCGGCGGGCGTCGATCATCTTCGCGTGCCAGCTGTTCGTGAGCACCTCGATCTGCGGTGCGATGCCCGGGTTCACCTGGAACCTGCTGATGTGCTTCCTTATGGGCATCGGCGTAGGCGGCATGCTGCCGATCGCGTTCGCGCTCATGGCCGAGACCATCCCGGCTCGCCACCGCGGCTGGGTCATGGTCCTCATCGGCGGCGACGTGGCGGGAGCCTACGTCATCACCAGTTGGCTGGCTGGTGCGCTCACGCCGCATTACAGCTGGCGCATTCTCTGGCTGATCGGCCTGCCCACCGGGCTGCTTCTCATCGTCTTGAACCGCTGGATTCCCGAATCGCCGCGGTACCTGCTGGCCCGGGGGCACGGGGATGCCGCCGAAGAGATCATGAAACGGTTCGGTGCCCAGGTGGTGCCCGTCGCACCGACGGACGATGGCCGGGCAGGCGCCGGCTTGGTGGACGCGGGCCTCCCGGATACTGCCCCCGGCGGACGGCGGCGCGAAAGCTACCGCATGCTGTTCGGCCGGGAGTTCCGCGGGGCTAGCGTCGCGATTACCGTACTGGCGATCGGAGTCGGGCTGGTGACCTACGGTTTCCAGCTGTGGATCCCGACGAACCTCCAGCATCTCGGGTTCTCCTCGGTGAACTCGGACTACGTGGTGCGCAACGCCGCCCTCGTCGGCCTTCCGCTGAGCTTCATCGCGGCCTGGATGTACGGCTTCTGGCGCAGCAAGAAGACGATTATCGTGCTGTCCGGGTTCAGTACCGTCACCCTGCTGTGGTTCGCCATTGCCGGTGATTCACTAGCCCGCAACCACGCGTTGCTGACCGCGCTGCTCGTCCTGCCCCTGGCCGGAACCAGCTCGGTGGTGGCGGTCGTGGCGGCGTACGCGACCGAGATCTACCCCACCCGGATCCGCTCCCGGGGCGCCGGGCTGGCCGCGGGGATGACAAAGGCTGGCGGGGTGCTGATCATCGCCTTGGTGGTGACCAGCGTGACGCCGCCGTCGATCGCGGTCACCGCCCTGATCGGCGCGATCCCGATGCTCGCTGGAGCGGTCATCCTCGTCTGGGTGGGACCGGAGACCCGGGCCCGCCGCCTGGAGGAAATCGTGGCGGCGGAAGTGGGCGAGCAGGAGCAGCAGCCGTCCGCCGCTCAGGCGCGATGACCGGCATCCCTCGATAGCCAGCCGCCCTGATTACCTGCGGGCTGGATTTATCCCCTTCCGCTAATGCCAGCGTCAGCAATTGTGAAGTGGCCCGGCTGCGCTGACCGGACGCAGTATATTAATGCGCCCCTAATCGCGGGGATACGTATCCTGCCGGCTGGCGACCACCCTAGGAGGAGGAATGCCAACTTTTGCCGGATCTTTTCGCAGCCTGCTGCTGACGCCGCGGCTGGCCGAGGTCACGTTCGCTAAACGCGGTTTCCCGGCCGCTCCGGACGACGCGGTGAGGCGGCTTGAGTCCATTCCCCAGACTGTTATCTGCGGATTTGAGTGGGGCATCGACGCGCGCAACCAGTGGGAGGTCGAGCGGCGGTTGGCGGTGGTGGACCCCGAACTGCGCGGATTCGCCTGCGAGGGCGTGACCATGGCATTTACCGTCCTCGACGCGATGGGCCGTGGTCACCGCACCCGCGACCTGCTGCTCGGGCCAGCCCACGAGCATATCTTCCTGGCCTATATCGGAATGGGCTTCGCCATGGCGCGATTGCCCAGAAGGTTGTGGCGCAAAGCCGTTCCTGATCTCACCGGAAATCCGTACTATCCGACCATGAGCTGGCTTGCGGTTGATGGGTACGGTTTCGACCGTGCGTATTTCGATACCCGCCGGTGGGTGGACCATCAGTACGTACCTGCGCCCTACCCGTGGGCCGGCTCGCCCGACTATTTCTCTCGCGCCGTTGATCAGGGCATCGGCCGGGCGCTTTGGTTCATCCGCGGTGCGCAGGTAGCTGATGTCGCTGCCTCGGTGGGGGCGTTTGCGGCCGGCCGTCAGGCCGACTTGTGGAGCGGCGTCGGGCTCGCCGCCGGCATCGCGGGCGGCACGGGACCCGCTGCGCTCAGCGCGTTGCGCGAGGCGGCAGGCCAGTACGCCGCCGAGGTCGCCCTCGGGGCGGTCTTCGCCGCCAAGGCGCGCAGTTACGCCGGGCTGGTGCCGGATCACACCGAGATGGCGGCCACGGTCCTCGCCGACCTGTCCGTGGCGGACGCGGTCGCGCTGGCCGACGCCACCGCGGTGCATAAGAACGCGGGAACGGCACCGGCCTACGAACTGTGGCGACAGAACATCAGGGCCAAACTCCCCACGCTGTAACCAGTCATCTCCAGCGCAACAGCGCCTGTCGGACGTGCCGGGGCGGAGCCAAGGAAGCATAGGAGGATGCATCGGTGGAATCGGAACATCCAGACAGGTACCGGGACAGGACGGTGACGCTTGAGGCGTTCGCCGATGTGATCGTGCCCGGCAAGAAACGGTCACCGGATGACCGGGCCGTCGCGGGAGCGACGCCAGGGCCGGGCGCAGTCGCGGCCGGTGCCATCGAACTGCTCGAGGAGCCAGCCACCGGCATCGCCGACGGCTTGGACAATTACGCGCGGGATCTGAACGAGCGCGCGCGGGCCTACGCCGAGCAGTGCGGCGTGCCCCTCGATGACTCGGTGCCGCCGTTCGTCGCCCTCTCCTTCGCCGACCGCACCGCCCTGGTACAGGTGCTGACCGCGCCGGACAATCCCGAGAAAGAGCTGTGGGTGCTGCTCGCCCTGTTCGCCAACATGGCCTTCGACACCGCCGCCCACATGCACACCGCCGACGCGATCGCCGCCGGGCACCCGGGGCTGACGGCGATGGGATTCGCGAAGCCGGACCCGGACGGGCTGTGGCGGTTCGAGGACTACTCCTATGGCCGTCAGCTGGCTCGTATTCATCCGGCCACCACGCCTTCGGGGAGCCCGGCATGAACCGTGCGGAGCAAGTCAGCAGAGCGGCCGGAACCACGGCGGGACAGGACAAGGCCGAGCAGACCGACATCCTCGTGATCGGCAGCGGCTTCGGCGGCGCGATCGCTGCCTATCACCTCGCGGCCGGCGGTGCCAAGGTCACGGTCCTCGAGCGGGGGCCCTGGCTGTCCAGCGACGAGTTCGAGCACGACTTCAAGCTCGGCGCGTCCTCGACCCGGGTCATCGACTTCGTCGCGGGTGACGGGATGAGCGTGCTCAGCGGGAACTGCGTCGGCGGCGGCAGCGTAGTGTACTTCGCCACCATGCCCAGGGCCCCCCGGTTTGTTTTCGAACGGCATGGCAGCATCGGCCGGCGGATGTGGCCCGCCGCCATCTCCCGCGACACGCTGGACCCGTGGTACGACCGCGTCGCGGAGGCGCTCCCGGTCAGCATGCAGTCCTGGGGTGAGGTCACTTACCCGGGCGGCCTCTGGGCGGCCGCCTGCGACCATGCCGGCTGGACGGCCAACCCGTCCCCGGTCGCCATCGACACCGCCAAGTGCACCAACTGCAACTGGATGATGGCCGGGTGCCGTTTCGACGCCAAACGGTCCCTGCTGCTGAACTACCTGCCTGCCGCCGTCTCCTACGGTGCCCAGATCAGGCCGCTGCACGAGGTTCAGTTCCTGTCCCGGACCGGTGACGGCGGGTACCGCGCGCATTACAACATCATCGACGACGAGGACTACCGGGTCACCGCGGGCCAAGGGACGATCGAGGCCAAGCTCGTCGTCCTGGCCGCAGGGACCGCCGCGACCCCGGTCATCCTGCAGCGCTCCGAGGCCGCCCTGGGGCCCATGCCCCCCGCTACGGGCAGGTATTTCTCTGGCAACGGCGAGCGGCTCAATACGGCCGCGATGGATGAGGACAAGGTCCGGTCCGTGCTCGGCCTGAGCCGTCCCGGGGGCCAGGCGTACGCCGCGAATCAGATCGGCCGCGGCCCGAGCGTCGCGACCTGGGACCGGTTGGACGGCTCGCTGCCCGAATACTCGCGGTTTTCCCTGGAGCAGCTGTATTTTCCCCCCGGCCTTGGCACGATCCTGGCCCAGGCGCCCGGCGCCGCCGGGCCGACCTGGTTCGGGCTGGATAAGAAGCAGTTCGTGCAGGACTGGGATTCGTGGCTGACCATCTTCACCATGTCCGAGGACGACAACGAGGGCGTGTTCGGCCCGCCCCCGCCCACGGGCAACGCGGTCCGCATCTCGCAGCAGATGCTCGGCCGGGGCTCGCTCAGGTACGAGCCGACGGTCAACACCCGGCGTGGGTGGAACGAGGCGGACGCGGCCGTCAAGGACATCCTCGAGCGAGACGGCCTGGCTCGAGTCGCGCCGTGGACCAATGATGTGGTGGGGGCGTACACCGTGCACCCGCTCTCGTCGTGCCGCATCGGTGATGACCCCGCCACCTCGGCGCTCGACGACCGTCACGAACTGCGCGGGCATCCGGGCATCTTCGTCACGGACGGCTCGGCGGTGCCGGGGGCGCTGACCGTGAACCCGGCCATGACCATCGCGGCCCTGGCCGAGCGCGCCATCCCCGGCATCGTCGCCGCGGCGCGGCAGCGGGGCCTCGACGTCAGCTACGGCGCGCCGTCACCGGACGGCGAGACGAACGGCAGGCGCGGTGTGGTCTCGTTCACGCCGAATCCGCTGAGTGAGTAGCGATGGTGGGGACGCTGGCCGCCCGGCCGCTGCGCCGCTCGCTGGCCCAGATCCAGTATGTCTGCGCCGTTCCGCCCGGAGCCGCGCACGGCCTGGTCGCTGCGGTCTACACGCAGCTCGAGCGGGATTTTGGCATGCTCGCGCCACCCGTCGCCCTGCATTCACCCGCGCCGGGCCCGCTCGCCGCTTGCTGGCTGATGCTGCGCGAGACCCTCGTGGCGGCCGGCCGGGCAGACCGGGCGGCCAAAGAAGCGGTGGCGGCGGCGACCTCGCTCGCCAACACCTGCCCGTACTGCATCTCGGTGCACGCTGCCACGCTGGATGGCCTGGTCACCGGGGACGCGGCCGCCGCGATCGCCGCCGACCGGATTGAGTCGGTGGCCGAGCCTGCGCTGCGGTCCATCGCGGCTTGGGCCCGGCGGACGGGCCGGCCGGGCCAGGCCGAAGCGGCTTCCAGGCCGTTCCCGGCTGACCAGCGCGCCGAGCTGATCGGCGTGGCGGTGACCTTCCAGTACCTGAACCGGATGGTCAATGTGTTCCTGGGCGAGAGCCCGCTGCCGGACGCCGTACCGGCCAGGGCCGGCCAGGTCATGATGCGCCTGCTGGGCAGGCTCACCCGGTCGGCCGGCCGGCGCGCGGCCGGCTCACGCCCGTCGTTTGAACTCCTGCCGGCCGCACCCCTGCCGCCGGACATGACCTGGGCCCAGGGGTCCGAGCGGGTCGCGGGCGCCTTCGGCCGGGCCGTGCAGGCTATCGAGGAGGCCGGCGTCAGCGCCGTCCCCGAGGCCGTCCGTGCCCTGGTCCTCGCGGAACTCACCCGCTGGGACGGGCACCCGCGCGGCCCGAGCCGCGCCTGGGCGCAGGACGCGGTCCGCGGGCTCGCCCTCGCCGACCAGCCGGCCGGCCGTCTTGCCCTCCTCACGGCCTTCGCCTCCTACCAGGTCACATCATCGGACATCGATGAACTCCGGCGGCACAAGCTAGGTGACGAGGCGCTCATTGCGCTCACCTCGTGGTCCAGCCTGGCGGCGGCGCGGACGGTGGGCACATGGCTCGCGGATTGACCAGCTGAGCGGCTCGGCAATCGAGGAGAGGTACGGTGCGCGGCCGGAGGCGACCATTGATGGTAATAGCAACGCGCAGTTTCATGTAAGTCGTCGAGACGGAGAAATAGTTATGACCACAAGCACGTCATCGCCGGCCACAAGCGAGGAGCAGGCCCGGCTAGATGCTTACTACGGTGACTTCACCGGCGAAAAGGAAAAAGAGGCGCTTAGCGTACCGCTGCAACTGGTGGCGGCGTGGGCCAAGAACGACGCCGAAGGCGTGGCCAAAGTTTTCACCGATGACGGAGTGCTGATCCTGCCGGGTGACGTATTCAAGAAGGGCCGCGATGAGATTCGCGCATTTATGGCGGCCGCTTATGCTGGCCCGTTCAAGGGTACCGGCGTGACGGGCCGCCCCGTCGACGTCAGGTTCGCCGCGGATGACGTGGCACTGCTCCGCACCGATGGCGGCATCCTCGCTCCCGGGGAGACGGAGATCGACCCCGAACTCGCTGTCCGCTCGACCTGGGTGGTCGTGAAGAAGGACGGCGAATGGCGGCTCGCCGCCTACCAGAACAGCCCGAGGGGCGCCGGCGCCACCCTGCGCTGGTAACCCCAGCCATCCGCCGGTGCCGCGCTGAAAGGAGATTACCGTGTCAAAAGGTGCATCAACGCTAGTGGCTGAGGCCAAGAAGTGGGCCTCCTATTACGGGTCCTTCGCCAACGGCGAGGAGGGAGCCGTTCTCACCGTCCCGCTGCGCATCAGGGCCGCGTGGGACAGCAACGACCCCGACGCCTTCACCGACAATTTCGCCGAGAACGGCAGCCTGCTGATTGGTGACAACCAGCTGAATGGCCACGACGAGATCCGGTCCTACATGACCGAGGCGTTCCAGGGTGGGCTCCAGGGTACGCACAGGACCGAGGAGCCCGTCGAGATTCGGCCCATCAGCGGCAACGTCGCGCTGGCGGTCACCGAAGGCGGAATCATCAAGGCTGGTGCCAACGGGCTTGCGCCCGAGGACGCGGTCAGGTCGTCCTGGATCATCGTTAAGCAAGACGGGAACTGGAAGCTCTTTTCCCTGCAGAGCAGCCCGGTCAAGGGCTGACGCGGGACTCCGGCAGGTACAGCTCCGGCGATATGCGTTCTTGGTTCGGCCCGTGGTACCGGTGTACTGGCGGGCCGATCCGAGCGTATGGTGCTCTTCCTGCACTAACGGCGTATCGTCAACAGTAGTGGCTTCTACAGCTACATCTCGTCGGGGCTCGGGCGGCCACCGGCAGTTGGCGGTGGTTTCGTCGCCGTGATCGCGTATAACTCCGCCACCGTAGGCATGGCGGGGGCATTCGGCTACTTCGCCCAGCTGGTCGCCTCGTCCCACGGGATCAAGCTCCCTTGGGAAGTCTGGGCTTTTGCGGCTATCGCCTTGATGGGAATCTTGGGCTACCGGCAGATTGATGTTAGCGCGCGCGTGCTTTCCGTGCTGATGGTGGCCGAGGTGAGCATCCTTGCGCTACTCGATATTGCCATAGTGATCCGGCGAGGCAGCGCCGCTTTGCCCACCACGTCGTTCAACCCGCATACGGTGCCGAGTACCGGCATCGGAATCTCGCTGATGTTCGCGCTCATCTCCTTTGTCGGGTTCGAATCTGCCGCGCTCTACAGCGAGGAGGCGCGCCGCCCCGAGCGAAGCGTGCCGCTGGCCACCTACTGTGCGGTGATCCTGATAGCAGCCTTCTACACGCTGACTAGCTGGACCGCTGTCGGCGTCATCGGCCCGGCACAGCTTCATCGCGTGGCAGGCCAGCAGCTCGGCAACTTGTTCTTCGGGCTGAGCGGCAGCTATCTCGGTAGCGTGGCGGCGACTGTCATGCAGGTACTGCTTTGCACGAGTTTGTTCGCTGGCCTGCTGGCCATGCACAGCGCATCGAACCGCTATATGTTCGTGCTGGGCCGGGATAGCGTGCTGCCTCGTCCGCTGTCCGCGGTGCACGCACGGTACGGCTCGCCATATCGGGCCAGCCTGGTACAAACCGCGTGCGCAACCGCGGTCACCGCTGCCTTTGCGATCGCCGGGCTCAATCCCTACATCAACCTCGCGACCACCATGTTCGGGGTCGGCACCCTCGGCATCGTCGGCGCTTGCCGTCATCGGCTTTTTCCGCAGACGGCCCGATGGGCACTGGTGGCGAACCGTATTGGCCCCGGCCCTCGGATTCGCGGGGCTGGCTACCTCCGCCGTCCTGCTGGTCCGGAACTTCGGGGTGCTCACTGGCACCACGAACGCGGTGGTCACCTCATTGCCTTGGTTCATCCTGGCCGCCGCACTGGCCGGAATCGGCTATGCGTACTGGATCCGGTCACGGCATCCGCGCCGCTACGAGGAACTGGCTACGGCCGGGATACGCGACACGAAGGTGGCTCCCGATCAGGCGGCTGTGCTAACGCCGAGACAGTAAGGGACCGGCCGGAGGACGCGTGGACGGCAGTTCATTTCGGCCGGAACGGGTCGTGGTGCAAGCCTTTATGCTCCTTGGTTCCATGCGGCGCGCCACGCTGGCCGATACGTTTCCCCGCCCCGCCCGCTAACCTGCAGAATGCATACGCGATTCGATTCGGCATATATGCCATTGTCCTTATGTTTCCGCGGAAACATAAGGACAGGAATGTGTCAGAACACGAGACCTGCCCGCCCCCGGTCCGCGTGTTTTCTCTCAATGATTCAGGTCCTTCTGCCGCGCAGATCGTGCTGTCTGAAGATGAGCGGGCCCAGCTGGAGCGGTGGGCCAGGCGCGCGAAGACCGCCCAGTACCTGGCGCTGCGGGCGAAGATCGTGATGGCGTGCGCGGAACCCCCGGCCATTCACCTGGACCAAGGCCACCAACGTCGGACACAAGTCCGGGATCCACGCTGGACGCACGGATCCCGGCGGCTGTGCCACCGCCGGGATCCGTGTCGCAGCACGCCAGCCAGCACGCCCCGTCAGCCGCTGCCGCTCATCCAGCTGCGCCTAGATGTAGAACGTATTGGGCTCTAGGCCGCACAGGACCCGTCCGTACAGCTCGAAGCTGGTAAGCGGGGTGATGAGAGCGTGCATGCTGACCGCCTGGATGTCGCGCACGATCCGTTGCATCGGCACATCGGCGTAAATAGAGGAACCGCCACTAGCTCCGCCGAGGATGTCGACAGCCTCTTTCCCCAGCCGGCATACAGCACCTACGTCGGCGCGGGCCCGCGCGCGCTCTGCGACGGTCCACGGCTCCGCTGCTTCACCCTTCGCGTCGACCTGATCCGCCACACGGTAAGCGTGGAAGACCGCTTCATCGGTCTTCAACGCGGCGTCGGCGACCTGCAGATGAGTGATCGGCGCCTCACGCTGGCTTTCATAGTTGGTATAGGTGATCTTCCGGCCCTCGAGGCGCTCCAGAAAGGCCTCGTTTGCCGCTTTGGCCAGACCGATGATGGTTCCGACCGAGGACGCAGCCGCCACGGCCAGAAGGGGCGCCCGGTACATCGGCGAGCTGGCGTTCAGTTCCGAGGCGTACTGTTCCTGCAGGATCGCCCCAAGCGGAAGAACGCGCTCTTGCGGGACGAAGAGGTCCTTGGCGATGGTGGTGATGCTGCCAGAGCCCTTGAGCCCGGAGGTGTACCAGTCATCGACGATCTCCAGCTCGGACATGGGGACCAGTCCCATAACCGGCTGCTGCCCCCCGTCAGGCGTCGGCATCATCGCGATGATCTCCTGCCAGTGGCTGTGCCTGGCGCCGCTGATAAAGCCCCATTTCCCGTTCACCACGATGCCGCCCTTACCTTGGACGGCCATGGCACTCGGGCTCAGTGTTCCGCACACTCGAACGTCGGGAGTCGAGAACACCTCATCTTGAACTGCATCAGGGAACAAACCGGCCATCCAGCCGGGAATCCACCACACCGACGCGGTCCACGCGACAGAACCATCGTGTCGTCCAAGCTCAGCACCTACGTCGACGAGGGCGCGCGTCCCGGTCTCATACCCGCCGTAGCGGGCCGGGATCCGCATCCGGAACACTCCCGCCGCGGCCAGGGCTTCGACCACCTCGTCATGCAGGCGTCTGTTTTCCTCTGTCCATGCGGCATGCTTCTTCAGAAGCGGTGCCAGTTCCGAGACATTACGCGCGATATCTGGCTGAGGTGGTGCCTGGGTGATAGTCACCCTTACCTCCCGTAAAGATGTCGGCTCTCGGACCTGAGGCGCTGCTCGTGTCCGACTACCAGCAAATCCTCGTTCCCTGCGGGCGGCATCACATCTCCAAGGTTGCCCTTCAACTGTAGGGTGACGACGCGGGCGGCAACATCTGGATGGCGCAATTCCGAAGATGCGGGCCCAGCCCCACGTCATGATAATTCTCTATGTATCACGTCTTCCGCGGATGGCCCGCTGGCCTGTGGTGTCGCAGTTCTGACGGAGTGCTGGCCGGGCAATTTGACACCGATTACGAGGATGCCATGATCGTTGAAGGTGAGATTAGGCCGTATCGTATCGAGATCCCGCAAGCGGACCTGGATGACCTGAGTGCCCGGCTGGAACGGGTCCGCTGGAGCCAGGAGATTCCCGGTGCCGGATGGGACTATGGCGTCCCTGTGGCCGCCGTCGAAGAGCTCGTCGAGCACTGGCGCGGTCATTACGACTGGCGGCTGTGGGAGGCCAGGATCAACCAGTATCCGCAGTTCACCACCGTTATCGATGGTCAGAAAATCCACTTTCTGCATATCCGGTCAACAGGACGCAACGCGTTGCCGCTAGTCGTCACGCATGGCTGGCCGTCCTCGGTCGCGGAGTTCTTGGACATCATCGGCCCGCTCACCAGCCCCGGGGACCACGGGGCCGACCCGGCGTTGGCCTTCGACCTGGTCATCCCGTCGCTTCCGGGCTACGCGTTCTCCGGGCCGACGACCGAACGCGGCTGGGATACCCGCCGGGTGGCAAGGGCGTGGAGCACGCTGATGCACCGTCTGGGCTACGACAGGTACGGTGCCGTCGGTAATGACTGGGGTGCGTATGTCTCTGTCGATCTCGCCCGTGAAGATCCCGGCTCGGTAGCGGGAGTCCACGTCACCCAGGTCTGGTCGTTTCCCTCGGGTGAGCCAGGGGAACTCGAAGGCCTCGCCGCCGATGAACTCGCCGGGCTTGAACGTTTTCAGTGGTTCCGCCGGACGTACAGCAGTTACCAGGACCTGCAGTTCCAGCAGCCTCAGACGGTGGCGCACGCGCTCTCGGACTCCCCGGCCGGGTTGCTCGCATGGTTTAGTCAGATCTACCGGGGCCTAGTCACCAAGGACTTCGTGATCACCAACGCGCTGTGCCACTGGCTGACCGGGACGGTGGCTTCCGCCATGCGCATGTACTACGAGACCGGCAAGAGTCAGCCTGCGGAAGGGCCCACAACCACACCGCTTGGACTCGCGCAGTTTACTGACGACTTCCGGTCGATCCGGCGCTTCGCTGAGCGCGACCACAAAAATATCATCTCGTGGAACGCTTACGACCGTCTTGGCCACTTTGCCGCGCACCAGTCTCCGGAGCTTCTGGCCGGCGATATCCAGGGGTTCTTCGCGCAGGTGCTCGGGAACGACTTATGCTGGCGCAGGCTCAGCATTTTGAAAGAAGAGAAATCTGCCATAGGTCGATATAGTCGATCTCAGCGTGACCGTGGGCACTTTATGGGCCAGTTATTCGCGACCCTTGCCCGCAATGGATCAGCCCGCAGCGATACCGCCTTTCACGAATGGAAGAGGCTCGTGACAATTACTCCCACCCCATCACTATCCCTGTCGGCGTCTGAACTTGAAGATCTCGACAGGCGGCATCTGATCAGGTCCTTGCAGCGTGGTGACGTCACCGACCGAGTGGTTATCGTGCAAGGCGAGGGATGCACGGTCCGGGATGCCCGGGGGAACGAGTATCTCGACGCTTCCGGCGGTGGCGTTTGGCATTCTCCTCTCGGGCACGGCCGCAAGGATCTGGCGGCGGTAGCAGCGGCTCAGATGCAGGAGCTTGAATTCTTCACGAGCCTGCTTGAATTCAGTAATGACAAGGCTATTAAGCTCGCCGCGAGGCTAGCCGGCCTAGCTCCAGAAGGAATTAACCGGGTTTTCTTCTCAAGCGGCGGGTCTGAGGCCGTGGAGACCGCAATTAAAGCGGCCCGGCTATACCATAACCGCCGCGGCGAGCCGGATCGCACCTGGATCATCGCCCGGCATTATTCTTTTCATGGTGCCACCTACGGGAGCGGTACCGCCACCGGCTTCCCGCTGATGCAGATCGGGGTGGGGCCGAACCTGCCGAATGTCGAGAAGGTCTCGCCGCCCTATCCGTACCGCGCCGCCGAGCTGTACGGCGATGAGGACCCGACCGACTTCCTCGTGCGGGAGCTTGAGCAGACCATCGAGCGCATCGGCCCGGGAAACATCGCGGCCATGATCGGTGAGCCGGTTATGGCCGGCGGCGGGGTACTGACACCGCCAGAAGATTACTGGCCCCGGGTCAGAGAGCTTCTCAGCGCGCACGGCATACTGCTGATCGCGGACGAGGTTGTCACCGCGTTCGGGCGGATGGGGGCCTGGTTCGACTCGGCTCAGCGCGGCATGGCGCCCGACATGATTACCACTGCGAAGGGCATTGCCGGAGGGTACATCCCGCTCGGTGCCACGCTGATGACCGACGCTATCGCCGACGAGCTGCTAGGCGTCGACGACGGCTTCTTCCACGGCTACACCTTCCAGGGTCACCCGGTGGCCTGCGCCCTGGGTCTAGCCACCATCGACATCATCGAACGCGAGGGTCTGCTGGCCAACGCGCTGTCGATTGGCGACTGGCTTCGCGCCGGGCTGGCTCCCGCGGCAGAGTTTCCCACCGTGGGCGACATCCGGGTCGAGGGCTCGCTGGCGGCTGTAGAGCTGGTCAGCGACAAGGAGACGCGGATCCCGATGGGATGGCCGGAGGTCACCGCCGTCGCCTTCGAGATCCGCCGGGCGCATCATGTCATCGCCCGGCCCTACGCCCACAACCTCGTGCTCGCGCCGCCGCTTGTCTTTACCGAGCAGCAGGCCCGTCAGGCCACTACGGCCGTCCTCGAGGTCCTTTCGCGGCTGGACCCCAGCGGGCAGATCAACCCCAGGTAACGCCCAGTCCGGTATGGCTCGGCCGCTGTCCTCCCCGGGGACTCCAGCCAGCCACCCATCACGTCGGATAGTGCGGGAGAGGCAATCAATGTACGACTATGTGATCGTCGGTGCGGGCTCGGCGGGCTGTGTGGTCGCGGCGCGGCTGAGCGAGGACCCGGACGTCCGGGTGTGCCTGGTAGAAGCGGGCCCAGCCGACCACGCCGAGAACATCCACGTGCCGGTGGCCTTCAGCAAGCTCTTCCGCACCCGATTCGACTGGGACTACGACACTGCGGAAGAACCGTTCCTGAACCGCCGCCGCTTGTACCTGCCCCGCGGCCGGGTCCTAGGCGGCACTAGCTCGATCAATGCGATGCTCTACGTGCGCAGCACGAGGGCGGACTATGACGGCTGGGAGCAGCCCGGCTGGAGCTATGAAGAACTGCTGCCGTACTTCAGGCGCTCCGAGGACAACGAGCGTGGCGAGTCGGAGTACCACGGCGTGGGCGGCCCGCTGAGCGTCTGTGACGGCCGGTCGCACAACCCTAGCTCCGCTGCCTTTGTCGAAGCCGCCGTGCAGGCGGGGTTCCGCGCCAATGACGACTTTAACGACGGTGCGCTCGACGGCTTCGGCGCCTTCCAGCTCACCCAGCGAGACGGCAAGCGGTGCAGTACCTCGGCCGCCTTTCTCGGCCCCGCGCTGAGCCGGCCGAATCTGACGGTCGAAACCAACGTCCAGGTGCACCGCATCCTGATCGAGGACGGCCGTGCGACCGGCGTGACCGGCTTGCGCCTAGACGACGAGATCACGATCAGGGCGGAGCGGGAAGTCATCGTCTGCGCCGGCGCCTACAATTCGCCGCAACTGCTGATGCTGTCCGGGATCGGCCCCGCGGAGCTGCTGACCACGCTGGGCATCCCGGTCGTTGCCGACCAGCCGCAGGTCGGGCAGAACCTCCAGGATCACGTGCTGGTCCCGCTGATCTTTACCCATTCCCAGCCGATCAGCCTGCTGGCCGCGGCCACGCCCGAGAACTTCCGGCTGTTCATGGAGGAGGGCCGTGGTCCGCTGACGTCCAACGGACCCGAGGCCGGCGGATATGTGCGCACTGCGGACGGCCTGCCTGGCCCGGATGCGGGGTTCTTCGCCGCGCCGGTCATGTTCACCGAGAGCGGCCTCGGCGTACCATCCGCCCACGCTATCTCGTGCGGGCCCACCCTGGTCCATCCCCGCAGCCGGGGCAGCGTGATGCTGGCCTCGGATGATCCGACGGCCAAGCCGAGGATCCTGAACAACGTCTTCTCCGACCAAGCCGATCTGGATACTGCGGTGGCGGCGCTGCGCGTGGCGCTGGACATCGCCAGGCAGCCGGCGATGGCGCCGTACACGGAAGCGCTGTACACCCCGCCGGCCTCGGAGTCGGAGTCGGACCTGCGAGACTACGCCCGCACGTGCACGCAATCGCTGTACCATCCAGCCGGCACATGCGCCATGGGAGCGGTAGTGGACGCCGACCTCCGGGTGCTGGGCGTCGAGGCGCTCCGGGTGGCCGACTGCTCGGTGATGCCAACCGTCGGGCGCGGCAACCCGAATGCTTCGGCGATCGCGGTCGGGGAGAAGGCCGCGGACCTGGTGCGCGGCGCGGCGCCGCTGGTGCAGCAGGCCGGCTCCGCGGCAACACCGGCCTGACCGGTGGCCGTACCTCAGGCTCATGAAGAAGGCTCATAAATGACGGGATGAAGCCCGGGTGCCCTGAGGGCACCCGGGCTTCCCCGATGGGCGAACGCACCCGTCAGGGGACAATCCTCAGGATCAGGGTGTTAGCTTTACGCTGCTGTGGTCGCCGAGGACCAGCTGGTGGGCTCTGGGCACGTCAGGCATGACCGCTACCTCGGCGTCATGGCCGATCAGCGACGCCTCGATCCGCCCGACCCCCCGGATAGCGGCACCCCGCAGCACGATCGAGTACTCGATCTCGCTGCCATCGATCAGGCAGTCGGCTCCCACCGAAGTGAACGGGCCGATGTAGGAACCGTCGACCCTGGCTCCCTGGCCGATGATGACCGGGCCGACGATGCGTGATCCGGTGACACGTGCGCCTTTTTCCAGTGTTACCCGGCCGACGAGTTCACTGGCAGCGTCCGCGGTGCCATCGCGAGAGGGTTGCAGGCCCTCGAGTACCGTCCGGTTGGCCTCGAGCAACTCAGCCACGTTGCCCGTGTCCTTCCAGTAACCCTGAACCAGGGCGGAACGTACCTTGTGGCCCGAGTCAACCAGGTTCTGAATCGCGTCGGTGATCTCAAGCTCACCGCGCTGCGATGGCTCGAGGGCCGCTATCGCCCGGTGCACCTCGGCGGTGAACAGGTAGACCCCGAGCACGGCCAGGTCGCTCTTGGGCTGGCTCGGCTTTTCCTCCAGCCCGATGACGTGACCGTCCTTGTCGAGTTCGGCCACGCCAAACTGACTCGGCTCGGCCACATGGGCCAGCATGATCTGCGCGTCCGGGCGCGTGGCCCGGAATTCCTCGGCCATCGAGGCCAGGCCGCCCATGATGAAATTGTCGCCGAGATACATCATGAAGTCGTCGTCGCCGAGGAAGGGTTGCGACACCAGCACCGCATGGGCTAGCCCAAGGGGAGCCTGCTGCCTGATGTATGTGACGCGCAGGCCGAACCTGGAGCCGTCTCCCACCGCCTCCATGATCGCCGGAGCGGTATCGCCGACGACGATTCCCGTGTCCCGGATCCCAGCATCGCGGATCGCCTCAAGCCCGTAGAACAGCACCGGCTTATTAGCCAGGGGCAACAGCTGCTTGGGTGACGTGTGGGTGATCGGCCGCAACCGGGTGCCGGCACCTCCGGCCAGAACGAGAGCTTTCACCAGCGCGCCCGGTCAGGATGCCTCGGCCGAGGCGGCCACGGCCATGCTGGCCGCAGTGACCCCGCGAATGAGGTCAGCCGCCTTCTCCCCGATCATGATGGCGGAGGCATTCGGGGCGCCGCGTCCTACCGTCGGCATGACCGAGACGTCGGCGATGCGCAGGCCGTCGATCCCGAGCACGCGCAGCTCGTCGTCGACCACCTTGCCGATCGCGCACGAGCCGCTGCCGTGGAAGATCGAGTGCGTGTAGTGGCGGACGAAGCGGCGCACGTCCGCGTCCGAGTCCGAATCCGGGACCTGGTAGCCCGTCTGGGTGAACGGCTCGAGCGCTTGCTGCCGGGCGATGTCCATAGCGATCCGCACGCCGGCCACCGCTGCTTCCATGTCCGTCTCAGTCGAGTAGTAGTTGTGCTGGATCTTCGGTTTCATGGTGGGATCGTTTGCGACGATCGTTACCATGCCGCGGCTCTCCTGGGTAAGCATGACCGGGCCGTAAGTGATCGCGTGCTCGGTCGGGATGCTCAGCCCGCTGTCGGCGAACATCATCGGGCCCGCGAAATAAACCACGTCGGGCCCTGGGAGGCCGCCGCGGGTACGTACGTAGCCCCCCGCCTCCGGCCCGTTGGAGGTCAGCGGGCCGCGGCCTTCCTCGAGGAACTGCTGCATGTAACGCGGCTCCGCTCCGATCAGCAGGCTGACCGGTTGCGAGTGAGTGAAGATCAGTGGCACCAGCGGGTGGTCCTGCAGGTTACGGCCGACCTCAGGATGGTCAGTGCTGACGGAAACACCTAGTTCGGTCAGCAGATCGGCGGGCCCGATCCCGGACAGCATCAGCAGTTGGGGCGAGTTGTAAGCACCGCTGCAGAGGATGACTTCCCGCCCGGCGGTGATGGTGATCTCCTGGTCATACCGTATGCCCGTCACGCCGGTCGCACGGCCGGCCTCGAGCAGGACGCGGTGCACCTGAAGGCTGGTCTCGACGGTCAGGTTCGGACGGTCCCAGGCCGGATGCAGGAACGCGCGTGCCGTGCTGCACCGCCGGCCGTCCCGCTGGGTGACCTGGAAGAAGCCGAACCCGTCCTGGGCGGGGCCGTTAAAGTCGTCATTGGCCGGATGGCCGGCCTGCAAAGCCGCCTCTACCAGGGCAGTCGTCATCGGGTTGTTGGACCGGCTGTCGGATACGGTCAGCGGCCCCCCCGCGCCGTGGTACTCGGATGCGCCACGCTCGTTGTCCTCCGAGCGCTTGAAGTACGGCAGCAGCTCGTCATAGCTCCAGCCGCGCTGTTCCCAGCCGTCATAGTCAACCTTGTTGCAACGCAGGTAGAGCATCGCGTTGATCGAGCTCGTGCCGCCTAGGACCCGCCCGCGGGGCAGGAAAATCCGGCGGCGGTCGAGGAACGGCTCCTCATGCGAGTCGTAGTCCCAGTCGAACCGGGTGCGGAAGTTCTCACCGAAGAATGCCGGGATGTGAATGTTGTCGGAGTCATCGGCCGGGCCAGCCTCCACGAGGCAGACGCTGACGTCCGGGTCCTCGCTCAGGCGCGCCGCGAGCACGCAGCCTGCCGAGCCCGCGCCGACGATCACGTAGTCATACATCTGCTGGTCCTTATCCGGGGCGGTGTCAGCGCCCCTGGTGCTGCCTCATGGAGGCGACGGCCGGGCTTATCGCGGAGTGGGAGGCGACGCATACGTCGTGCGGTGCCCAGGCGAACGCGAAGCGCATTGACAATTTTCCTTGTATTCGCGGGCTATCCGGCCTCCGGGTGACCTGCATCCTATTCTCGGTCTTGGCCGACTACGTTGTCGATAATCGCACCGCGAGTGACGGCGACGCGTCTCCCGTAGTGCTATTTACCGTGGCAACTCAGGAGAAGCTGCCTGCGCGGCAGGACGTTAAGCTAATCAGCTATGTCCGCTTACAATTTCCCGGGCGGACACTAGCCGATAAACTTCCCCATGAATCGAGCCATCGTAGTGTGAATCGGCCAGCGTGAGGAGTCACCCGCGAGCGACGGTCGCCCGCTGATTTCCATTGGTGGCTGAGGAGACTTTCCGCCGACACGTCTTGAAGGAGTCGAAAAATGCGCGTGCAATTCGTCATCTGGCCGGCGCCGGCGCATATCTATCCGCTAGCCCCGCTCGCCTGGGCACTGAAGGCCGCCGGGCACGAGGTCGTCATCGCTTCGCACCCGGGCGGTGCGGAGACGATCGCGTCGATGGGCATCACCCCGGTCGCGGTCTGCGACGCGGACAGCATGCCGGTGCCGATGGGCCCGGGCCGGGCCTACACTGAGGAACGGGCGGACCTGGCCCGCATCACCGAGGGCCTCGCCCTCGACCCCGACGACCCGGACAACGAGCACTGGGACGTCTTCACCCAGTACTACCTGCCCGCGCAGTGGGACTTCGCGCCCTACAAGGGTGACCCGAACGAACCGATGCCCTTCATGGACGGCCTCGTCGAGTTCACCAAGGCGTGGAAGCCGGATCTGGTGATCTGGGACGCCTGCGTGCCCGGCGGCGCGGTCGCGGCGAAGGTCGCCGGCGCGGCGCATGCCCGGTGGTGGACCGCACCTGACGTCTTTTGCCGGAGCATTGACAAGTTCAAGGAGGCAACCAGCCGACCGGGTGCCCCGGCCTTGGACAACCCGGCGGTCGAGACCGTGCGGGCGGTGGCCGAGCGCTTCGGCGTCGAGATCGACGACGAGCTGTTGTGGGGGCAGTGGACCATCAACTCGCAGCCGCAGGAGGTCGGTCCCGAGGTCTCCGCAAACGTGGTGCCGATGCGATGGGTTCCGTACTCGAGCCAGTCGGTCATGCCGGACTGGATGTACCCGGTGCCGGAGCGCCCTCGCGTGGCCGTGTCGCTCGGCCTGTCCGAGCGGGCGTTCATGGAGGGCGGCTGGGACCACATCCCGGTCCTGCTGGAAGCGCTTTCTGGGCTGGACGTCGAGGTCGTCGCGACGCTGGACCAGCAGCAGTTGGCCGCGGTCACGCAGATCCCGGACAACGTCCGCGTGCTCGACTTCGTCCCGCTCGACCAGCTGATCCCGACCTGCTCGCTGCTCATCCACCACGGTGGCATCGGCACCGTCATGCCGGCGATCTTGAACAGCGTGCCGCAGCTCCTAGTCGACTTCATCGGCCACAGCATCCGTGCGAGTACTTCTGGCGCCGAGCGGCTGGCCAGGTCGCGGTACAGCCTCGGCCCCGCTCTCGCGCGGTACACCCTGGCCAACGGCGCGGGCCTGGTCCTGAACGTCGCCGAGCCGGACGCCGCGGTGATGCGTGAGCAGATCCGGCGGGTGCTGGAGGAGCCGGTGTTCAAGCAGGCCGCCGTGCGGCTGCGGAAGGAAATCCAGGCCGTCCCCGGCCCGGCGGAGTACGTCAGGATCCTGGAGCAGCTGACGATCGACCACCAGCGCTGAGTACCAGGTCAAGCCCTTTCAGGCAAAGCAACACGCGCCCCCGTCAGGCGACGGGGGCGCGTGTTGCGTGTTCCTTCGGCGGAGGAGGTGGTCAGCGCTTGACGGTGTAGCGCAGGTGCAGCACGCGGTTGCCCTGGATCACCACGTCGGGGTCGTCGAGGAGGACGGTGCCGGTGTGGCTGCCGAAGTACCGCTTCCCTTCGCCCATGACCACCGGGGCGACGTCCATCGCCACCTCGTCGACGAGCCCGGCGGAGAAGGCCTGGCCGCCGACGTCGCCCGCGGTCACGCAGACCAGACCGTCTCCGGCGAGCTCCTTGGCGAGCTTGACGCCGGACTCGACGGAGTTGGCCGTGTGGAACGGCGCGTCGGGGAACCTGGCGAGCCACTCCTCCGGCAGCGGCCGGTGGGTGACGACGACGAGTTCCTCTCCGGAGCCGGGCACGCCTCCCCAGCCGTCGAAGGTGTCGAACAGGACGCGGCCGATCACCGTGACCTTGGTCTCGTCCCAGAAGGGCTGGACGTATTCCGCGGAGGCGCGGCTGACCTTGAACGACCAATGCTCGTTGGCGTGGACCGTCACGTCGCCGTTTCCGTACCAGTCGTGCAGCGGCCCGACCGTGTCGTCGGAGTAGGCGATGTAGCCGTCCGCCGATACCACAGCTTGCATGACAACTCGGGACATCTCACTCGCTCCTTCACTCATCCGAACGTCGGGACGCTTACGCTATCCTCTTCCACCGACGTACGGGCCGCCGGTAGCCAGACCACGCTAATCGACATCGTCCCGGCCCGGCATCTTCACCGTTGCCAATCCCGTGTGCACTCATTGGCCTCCGGCCGGCCCGATCGTGGCCGGCATATTAGTGAACGTTCTCATTGCGTGACTGATCTTCCGCCCGATGGGTGGCCGCTGACGGCGCGACCTCACCGTTTGCGGAGATCCGTGCGCTCTGCGCCGGGCGCGCGCGGCTCCACCGGCGCATCATGGGCGACTCCACGAACTGGTACAGGCACCACCCGAGGAGGAGGGTCGTCGCGAACAGCCCGAGCAGCACAAGCACGGCGATCGGTGTGCTGTACTGTGCGTTGTTCATCTGGGCTCGGATATAGAAGATCGTCACGCCTTGAGCCAGGTAGAAACCGAAGGATACGTTGCCGAGCCAGACGGGGAGCCTGCCCCGAAGTCTGGTTCGCGTGCCACGCAAATCCGCGTTGGCGAACGAGGCCACCATCACCGCGATCGGAACAATTGTCACCAAGTTCAACCTGAACTGGTAAGGAACGAACATTGAGGCGACGTAACCGCACACCATCAACGCGACCGAGGCCAGCGGCTTTATCCCGATCCACTTCTCGGCGAGCACGATCCTGGCCAGAATCGCACCGAGCACGAACTCGAACAACCGGCCGACCGGAAGGAAGTAGCCGAACCAGTACTGCAGATCCGAAATGGGGATGTTGGGATTGGAGCCATCGTGCGGAACGACGAACATGGCGATCAGCTGGTAGATGAAGAGCCCGATGACCATGGCCGCCGCCCAGGCCCACAGCCGGCGAACGCTCATCCGCGAAATCGGGGCGATGAGCAGCGGGAAGAGCAGGTAGAACAGCATCTCGCAGCAGAGCGACCAGGACGGGTCGTTGACGCTCATGGCGATGCTGAAGTCAGGGAACCACGCGTGCAGCAGGAACAGGTTGGGCAGCCACGCCTTCCAACTGGTGTATGCGGCGGCGAAAAGCACCATCGCCAGCACCCACGTCGCCAGGTGGTTGGGAAAGATCTTGACGATCCTGCGCCGGATGAACGCCCGCGCCGTCTCACCGGATTTCGCCGACCAGGAAAGCACGAAGCCGCTGAGCACGAAGAAGAAGGAAACACCGACGAAGCCGCCAGTACCGAAGATCAACCCGTACCAGTGCGCGACGCCGGTGTCGGCGAACGGGTTGATCGGCCCCGTCGGCCGGGCCGGGTTCTCGCTGATTCCCATGTGAAAAAGGAACACTATAAATGCGGCGAAAAACCGCAGTCCGGTCAATGAGTCCAGTCTCCTCAGCGCTCTCAGGTTCTGGCGCTCGAGGGGGACATCCACAGTTTGGGCCATGCCGGCTCTCCCTTTGCTTGTTGAGATTTTCCGGGTCCGGCAGAGGCGCGGCCGCCACCCGCTGAGTCCTCGTTCGACCTTCTACTATTCATCCGCCTACTATTCATCCGCCGGCCAGGTGGGCCCTTCTTCAGAAGTGCCGTGACTGCGCGCAATCTCGAAGACGCGCATGCACGCCGCCCGCTGCGATAGTCGGATAGCAGCACTTCCGGGTTCCGTGCGGCAGCCCGCAGGGTCAGCGCGGGCGTCCCCGGAAGACCAGGGCGTACACCTTACTTTTGGCGTGGGAGGCCGAACACATGACCACGATCGACCTTTCCGATGTCGACGAATTCTGGGACAAGCCGATCGAATACCGGCACGCAGCGTTCGACGAGCTGCGCGCCCAGCCCGGGTTGCCGTTCTTTGCCGAGCCGGAGTTCGGCTCGTTGCCGCGCGGTCCCGGCTACTACGCGCTGGCCAGGCTGGACGACATCCTCTACGCCACCCGTAACCCGGCCACGTTCATCTCAGGCAAGGGAAACGGCACCGCCGCGGACCTGCCGCCCGAGTTCCTCGACCAGTCGATGATCTCGATGGACGATCCCCGGCACGCCAGGCTGCGGCGCATCGTCTCCCGGGGCTTCACCACCAAGATGGTGAAGTCGCTCACGGACAGCGTGACCCAGGTGGCCAAGGAAATCGTCGACGACGTGATCGAACGTGGCGAGTGCGACGCGGTCGAGGACATCTCCGCGAAGCTGCCGCTGCGCATCATCTGCGACATGATGGGCATTGCGGAAAAGCACCACAAGTTCGTGTTCGATCAGACCAGCAAGATGATGGGCGTCCAGGACCCGGAATACGTCACCGAAGGGGACGACGCGTTCGGCGCGCTGTTCAAGGCCATCCAGGAGCTGACCAACTTCCTGCAGGCGCTGGCCGAGCAACGTGCAGAAAACCCCACCGACGACCTGATCTCCAAGCTGCTCAGCGCCGAGATCAACGGCGAGGCGCTCACCCCCGCGGAGCTGGCCCAGTTCTTCATCCTGCTCACCGGCGCCGGGACCGAGACCACTCGCAACGCGATCACCTGGGGGATCCACCTGCTCACCGAGAACCCCGAGCAGCGCGAGGCCTGGCTGTCCGACCTCGACGGAGTGACCCCGACCGCGGTGGAGGAAATCGTCCGCTTGTCCTCACCGGTGATGTTCCAACGGCGCACCGTCGCCGAGGACGCCGAGCCGGTGGAACTCGGCGGCCAGTTGCTGAACCCGGGCGACAAGGTGCTGATGTACTACTGGGCGGCCAACCGCGACCCGCGCCACTTCGAACACCCAGAACGCTTCGACGTGCGGCGCTCGCCGAACCCGCAGATCGGCTACGGCGCCCCGGGGCCGCACTTCTGCCTCGGCGCGCACCTGGCCCGGCTGGAGATATCGGTGATGTTCCGCGAGCTGCTGACCCGGATCCCGGACATCTACGCCACCAGCGGACCGGTGCGGCTGAAGTCGCCGTTGATCAACGGGATCAAGCGCCTGCCCGTAGCCTTCACCCCCGGCACACGGTGACCCGGTCCCCGAGCAGGCCGTGCTTGACCCTGTCCTCGGGGAGCTCTCGAAGAGCCTGCTAGGAACCTCTGGCGGCCAGTGCTAGACCGCATGCTTGATGAGCGGCGCGTCCCGTGTGAACGGCCGGAACCCAACGCCGTAGTACAGCCCGCGCGCCTGCGGGTGCCCCGGCGCCCCCAGACAGACGACGGTCATGTGAGTGGCCCCGGCCTCTCGCGCGAGCTGCATCCCGTGCAGGAGCATCGCGGTGCCGAGCCCCAGACGCCGGTAGCCCGGATGCGTCCCGACCGGCTCGAACTCGGCGGTCTTGTTGGCCTCATCCAGCCACATGATCGTCGACGCGGCCATGGTCCCGTCCGGCGCCTGCACCAGGACGTGGAGGTCGCCGCGATACGTGGCCGTCCGCCGGACGCCCTCGTAGCCCTCGGCGGTGTAAGTCGACGGAGCCCAGGCGTCCACGTGCGCCTGGACCGCGGCCTGCGGCCCGGCCTCGTCGGCGGTGCGGAACCGGAACCCGCCCGGCAGCGCCGGCTGCGCCACCTCGGTGAGGTCACGCTCGTTGAGCTGAGTCCAGGACCCGGTGTCGCCGAGCGATGCCGGATCGGTCTGGTATCCGTGGGCCGCCCACCGTTTCAGCGCGAACTCGTCGGCAGCCGACGGCATCACCGTGCGCTCAAGGCCGGCCGCCGCGGCGTCGTACCACCCGATCACCTCGTCAACAAGCTCGGCATGGCTAGGGTGGACCTGATATCCCAGGTACGCGCAGGTGACGTCCTGCACCGACCCGTCGCTGCGCCGCACCCGGTGCGGGAGGTAGGTCCAGGCCCACGCGATCAGCGCGTCGCCGGAGAACCACAGCCGGCGCGGCCAGGTCTGGCCGTCGCATGCGTGTCCTTTGCCCCAGATCCAGGCCAGCTCCCCGAACGACGCGTCGCTGTTGACCAGGTCCGGGCGGACGGCTGTGACGCGCTGGGCCAGGCCCTGCATGAGCTGGATGTCCGCGGCGGCCACCAGATCGAAGTCACCCATGATGCGCCACTGTGCCAGGATTCCGCGAAGCCGTCGAACTGTTTCCGCGGCCTGGCCACGCGGCGGTCTGCGACGTAACGCCCGAAGCGTGCCGACGGGCCGAGGCGCCTGGTCATGGCGATCATCGCTCAGCGGATCATGGTTTCGTGGTGTCCGGGCAGCCGTCAGCGGTCCAGGATCCGCGGCTCCGGGAGCGGCTCGACCAGCGTCCCCCGGAACCCTCCGTTGCGCAGGTTGGTGATCACCTCGTCCGCGAGGTGCCAGGACATCAGCAGGGCGTACTCCGGCTGGCCGTCCCCGCACAGCTCCTGCTGGCTGATGATCGGGATGTGGGTGCCTGGGAAGAGCTTGCCGATCTTGCGCGGGCTGATCTCGGAGACCACGTCGATGTCGTCGGGGCCCAGCGAGCAGTAGTTGAGCATCGTCACTGCGCGCCCCGGGGCGGACGCCGCCGCAACCCGCGCGCCGGTGTTCTTCAGGTCCTTGACCAGCTGGCGCAGGCGGTCCCTGTGCTCTTCCACGCGAGTGGCGAACTGGTTGTAGACCACCGGGTCCCGCAGCTTCAGGGTGTCCTCGTACTCGCGGATCTCCGCGACCGACTCGTCGATCTCGTGGGCGCCCTTGAAGCCCGCGTAGACCCGGATCGACCCGCCGTGGGTCGGGATCCGCTCGATCTTGACGGCTTCGAGACCGTGGAGCCGGAACGCCTCGTCCAGGGCCGTCTGCGAGTAGTACCGCGAGTGCTCGTGGTAGGCGAAGTCGTACTGCAGGGTCTCGAGCAAGTCCGGCAGGTAGTGCGACTCGGTCACGAACAGCCCGTCGTCCTTCAGGATCGTGGTCACGCCGTCCAGCACGTCGTGCAGGTTTGTGACGTGCGCGAGCACGTTGAGCGCAACCACGATGTCCGCCTGCCCGCGGGTCGAGGCCAGGTCGTTCGCGACGGTCGAGCTGAAGTAGTCCTTGACCAAGGCGGACCCGGCGGGCGACGCAGAACCGACCGGATCGACGCCGAGGACGTCGAACGAGTGCGCGGCCAACTCGTCGAGCAGGCTGCCGTCGTTACTGCCGAACTCGATGACGGACCGGCCCGCGGGCGAGTCGTAGAGCCCCGCGAGCTCGTTGGCGAGCCCCCGCAGGTGCTCCTGGTAGCCGGCGGTCAGACCCGCGAGGTGGTGGTAGTCGCCCGAGAACAAGATGCGCTCACTCACAGACTCCATGACCTGCACCAGGCTGCACTGCTCACAGAACCCCAGCTCGAGTGGCCAGAGCCGTTCGTTCTCCGCTTCCTCCCGGTTCGCCGGGAAATGAAACGAAGGCTGCATGCCGAGTGACAAAAACTTGCGGACCTCCACGTCCCGGCACGTTTGGCAGAGCGTTTTATCAACACTCACGACCTACTCCTTAGCGCTCGCCGTACGGTGTTCCTGTGGACAAACGTACGGCTCCCGGACCCGTACGGTCGTCTCCGCGATTGCTTTGGCGGATCGGCGCGACCGCGCAAAGGGCCGTCCGCCGGATCAGCCGGCGCACAGTGTCGCGCCGCCGCCTTGGGCCGTTTTCCCTCCGACGGGACCTGGTGCAACGCCCGTGTGGACTCGCCCGCCCCACCCACGCTGGACGGGGAGAACTGGAGCCGGCGGCCCGCGGCGTGGCCCCTTCCCGCCGTCGCGTGAGGAAGGCCTGTCGGTGGCCGGGACGCATGTGTAGAGAAGCGCTCGCTGTCGCGTCTGTGGGATGGTGTCCGCATGCGGCGGATGCTTGTCACGGGCGGAGCAGGGTTCATCGGCGCGAACTTCGTGCTGGACACAATCGACAAGCACCCAGACGTGGAAGTGACCGTGTTGGATGCGTTGACCTACGCGGGGAACCGCCACAGCCTCGACTCAGTCGCCGAACGAATCAGGTTCGTGCACGGCAATATCTGTGACGCCGAACTTGTCGAGCGACTGGTCGGCGAATGTGACACCGTCGTGCATTTCGCGGCCGAGTCGCACGTGGACAACTCCATTCACGATCCATCACCGTTCATCCAGACCAATATCGTCGGAACGTTCGTTATCTTGGAAGCGGTCCGCAAACACGACCGCCGCCTCCACCACATCTCCACGGACGAGGTGTTCGGGGATCTCCCACTTGATGCGGTCGACCAGTTCACCGAGGAGACCGCCTACGATCCTTCGAGCCCGTACTCGGCGAGCAAGGCAGGCTCGGACATGCTGGTACGGGCGTGGATCCGCTCGTATGGAGTCGCGGCGACTTTGTCCAACTGTGCGAACAATTACGGCCCTTACCAGCACATCGAGAAGTTCATCCCGCGTCAAGTGACCAACCTGCTCATCGGCGCTCGGCCCAAGTTGTATGGCTCCGGTGTCAACGTCCGCGAGTGGACCCACGTCGACGACCACAACGACGCCGTCGACCGGATCATCACCGACGGGCGCATCGGTCACACGTACCTCATTGGTTCCGGCGACGAGCGCAGCAACAAACAGATCGTCGAACTCATCCTCGAACTCACGGGCCACCCCACAGACGCCTATGACCACGTCGACAACCGCCCCGGCCACGACCTGCGCTACTCCAACAACTCCACTAAGGTGCGCACCGAACTTGGATGGCAGCCGCGATACGCGGACTTCGGTGCGGGGTTGGCCGCCACCATAGACTGGTACCGGGAAAACGAATGGTGGTGGACGTCGCAGAAGAAGGCCACCGAAGCCAAGTACAAGGTTCTCGGCCGGTAACTTGGGAGCGAGTTCGTGCTGGTAGAGCCAGCGCCGTTTGAGGCTCGTCGCACCCTCAGTCACTATACGGAGTGATGCTCTGTTTGGTCGGCGCCACTGTCCACATCCACGACTCGATCGATGCTCCCCTTTGGCCCGCCACCACAGGTATGCCACCTCGGCGGCGCCCCATCCGTGGGTGTGCCCCGGCGGTGGGTGTGCCCCGGCGGTGGGTGTGCCCCGGCGGTGGGTGCGGCTGTGCCGCAAGGGAGCTGCCCTTCCCCTCGCGGGGGCCCTGATGCCGCGGGAGCGGGGACGGCCAAGGGGCAGCGCGACGGCGACCCTGCCTCCCGGGCCAGCTCCGCCGGGACCCGCGATCCCCGTGTGACCTAACAGCACCTGCCGGGCCCGTGGTGCGGCGGCCGGGAAAAAGATTGTGGTGGATTCGGGCTCCATGGAGTATTTGGTGCATCCCCGTGCACTCGATCCACCGCCAAGCCCGGATCCACCACACAAAAACCGGCCAGGACGCCGGAACGGGCGGCGGGCGGGGCAGCGGGGACCACAGCGGCCAGCGGGACGCCGGGAACGTCACATGGACGCCGGGGAACGTCACAGCCGGCAGGACCGCCATCGCCGTCAGCTCTGCCGCTGCCGCGACGGGTCGGGCTGGCCGGCTGATACCCGGCTCCCGCCCGTGGCAGCCGCACCCATGGACCACCAGGTCGATGGGGGCGGCACGGCGGGTGCGGGCGCGGCGCGGCGGACTGGTGCTGCATCGGGGCTGAGCTATGAGGAGCGCGGCCGAACCCCTGACCACGGTGAAGACAGACCCCGGCGTTTCCACCTCTTTAGCTTCCGCATTTCATAGGGCGACACCCGCGCTTGCGGCCACGCATTCTCCTGTCGGTTGGCGCGCCCGCGTGCGCTTTTCATGACATAAAGTTCCTTATCCGCGACAACGACTGATTCGAACGATAAAGCCCGTATTGCCTATTACGCCCCGATTCCTTTGGGCTGCCTGTGATCAAGCAGCTCATGGCTTGCTATCCGCACAGCCTGCCGTTTTTGCACGCATAAATAGCAAGCCAGAAGAAGCATTTCTATGAATGCTCATGGTATCCATAGAGCAACGCTCTGAGTGAACTGCAGCTGACTGGGTAGGGATCGCTGTCCACTGGGCCCACGTCACATCGAGAGGGGTTTCAATGGCTATCGACGGTACAGCCGGCGCCAGCGACGGTACAGCCGGCGCTGGCGAACTGGCGAGCCGACGGGAGTGGATAGGGCTGGGCGTACTTTCCCTGCCGATGCTGCTGCTCGCCCTGGATTTGAGCGTACTGTTCCTGGCGCTTCCGCGGATCAGCGGGCAGCTCCATCCGAGCAGTCCGGAGCTGCTGTGGATCGGTGACATCTACGGGTTCATGATTGCCGGATTCCTGGTCACCATGGGGAACCTGGGCGATCGTATCGGTCACCGCAGGCTGCTCATGATCGGTGCGGCCGTTTTCGGTGCCACCTCACTCGTCGCGGCTTACTCGGTCAACCCGGTCATGCTGATCATCGCGCGTGCGGTGCTCGGGATCGCCGGCTCTACCCTGATGCCCAACGTGCTCGCCCTGGTGAGCAACATGTTCAAGAACAGCAAGCAGCGGAACTTGGCCATCAGCCTGGTCATGAGCTGTTTCATGGTTGGTATGGCCATCGGGCCGCTCGTCGGCGGCGTACTGCTGACCTACTTCTGGTGGGGCTCGGTCTTCCTGCTCGGGTTGCCGGTCATGGTGCTGATCCTGATAGTTGGGCCACGCTTGCTGCCGGAACACCGCAACAGCCAGGCGGGGCGGCTGGACCCGCTCAGCGTGTTCTTGTCTCTGGCCGCCATCTTGCCGTTCGTCTACGGCATCAAGGAGCTGGCCGCCAGTGGCGTTGGATGGCAGCCGATCGTGGCCATAGTGGTCGGCCTGGTGTGCGGCACCGTCTTCGTACGCAGGCAACGCAGGCTACCGGACCCGCTGCTGGATCTGAGCCTGCTGAACAACCGTGCGTGCAGTGGCGCTCTCGCCATGTTGCTCTTCTCGGCCATCACCATCAGCGGTACCTGCCTGTTGTTCATTCAGTACCTGCAGCTGGTGCTTGGCTACTCGCCGATGCGGTCTGGCCTCTGGCTGGTCCCGTACACCATCGGGATGATCGCCGGATACATGCTGGCGCCCGCGCTCGCCCAGCGGATGCAGCCGATGTACGTCATGGCCGGCGGCATGGTCGTCTCCATCATCGGCTACGGAATACTCACCCAGGTCTCGGGCGGACTCGCGATGACGGTAGTCGGCATGGTGATCGCCATCGGCGGTCTCGCGCCGACCGTAACGCTCGGTATCGGCATCGTGCTCGGCGGGGCTGATCCGGCGAAAGCCGGCGCGGCCTCGTCGCTGTCGCAGACAAGCAGCGAGCTCGGTGTGGCCCTAGGGGTCGCCATCCTCGGCAGCATTGCCACCGTTGTCTACCGTGCCCGCCTCGTCATTCCAGGCCAAGCGTCCCATCAGGCCGCGGTGGCCGCCAAGAGCACCCTCTCTCAGGCTACTCAGGTGGCTCAGCACCTGCCCGGCGCAATCGGGTCGGCGCTGCTCGGCTCGGCCCGTCGGGCCTTCGACAACGGGTTCGATGTCGTGGCACTCGTCAACGCCGTGATCGTGGTCGTTCTCGCCGTTGTCGCGGTGGCCCTATCCCGGCATACGCGCGCCGCCGAGGCCGCTAAAGCCGAGGACGCACAGCAAGCACCGGAAGCCGTCCCGGCCGCGGCACGTAAGGGGTGAGGATATTCCGCTCAGCGCGGACGCCATCGGCCGATGGTGACTTCTATGAGGATTGCATCTTCCTGCCATGAAAAATAACTCCGTAACGCGGCCCACCAGTAGTTTCGGCCACGGAGTTCTAATGCCCGGGGATTTCCGGTCAGCTGGCGTACTGGATGACGCCCCCGGCGGTTCTTGGTAATCTTAGAGAGGCAGGGCCACCACGCCCCCGCCACTATTAAAGATACATATACGGCGAATTATCCGCGGGTCCTCCCAGGATCGCGGATCCTGGGAGGACCCGCGGCCAGGGAAATGCTGGCCGGGATGTGGTGTCTGCCGTGAAGGCACCGGCTCAGCGATGAGGTCTGCGGTCCACGCAAGTCATGAGTTCAGGGAGCAAGGCTCGCTGGGCATACTCAGAGGATGGAAGATATGGCCAAACCAAAGATCGTGCCGGCCGAGGAGTGGCAGCACGAGCGCGATGAGCTGCTTAAGGCCGAGAAGGAAGCCACCAGGTCACTGGATGAGCTGGCCGCGCGACGCCGCCGGCTGCCGATGGTCAAATTCGGCCAGAGCTACGCCTTCGACTCGCCAGCCGGCCCCAAGACACTAGCCGACCTTTTCGACGGCCAGGACCAGCTCGTCGTCTACCAGTTCATGGACGACGGCCCGGACGACTTCTGCCCCGGCTGCACCAAGTTCACCAGCGCCGTTACTGACCTGGGCAGGCTGGCGTCGGCCGGGGTGAGCTGGGCTAACGTGTCGGACATGCCGCTTGCGCAGATCGAGGCGTACAAGAAGCGCATGGGCTGGACGCTGCCGTTCGTGTCCTCACGCGGCACCTCGTTCGCCGAAGACTGCGGCGCGGGTGGCGGTTTCATGCTGAGCGTGTTCCTGCGGGATGGCGCAGATGTGTACCGCACCTATTCCACCACCGCCCGCGGCGTGGACCGCCTGGTCTTCTTCCACAACATCCTCGACCTGTGCCCCTACGGCCGGCAGGAAGACTGGGAGGACTCCCCGCCCGGCTGGCCGCAGCACCCCACCTACGGCTAAACGGCTAAACGGCTAGCCGTCAGCGCCGGTCACGTCCCCGGCCACCACTTTGGTGGCCGGGGAATCGGTGCGTCAGGCCGACCCCGCCGCTGACCATATCGGCCAGCTTGGCCTGCCTGCGCCCCGGGTGTTATCGCCTGCGCCAGCCGTTCGTCGTCGAGCACGCTAGGTCTGCACCGTTCCGGGTGCCGGGGTGGCGCGCAGGTCACCGGAATTGTTCTTGAACGCGAGATCGAGCAACCGCGACTTTCGCGTCAGCCGGCTCCTTGCCCCGCTCGACTAGGCCGTCGACGACAAGCTGAGCCGTGTACTCCGGGATTCCCGCGTTCACCTTCCGGCCGGCCGGCGCGGTCACGATCTCGACATCGTGCTGGCGAGCAGAGTGCCACACCATCCACGGGTCCTTGGTCAGGCAGGAACCGTCGGCTCCCACGCTGGGCAGCAGGATGTTGACGTTGCCCTGGCCCTTCGGGATCGTGTTGGCCGCCCTGATGACGTCGAGCACGTTCACCCCGTAGGCGGCGCAGAACTTGGCGAGTTCGTTGCTCAGGGCGATGTTGAGATCGATCCACCAGTTGCCGGCGAGCTTGACGATCTCCGCCGCCTCCAGCGAGTCCACTTCGATCACGCTGACCCCCAGCGCCTGCCGCCAGAAGTTCGCCGCGGCGCGTGCGCTGTCGACGCCCAGCCCGCCCGACACCATCGGGAAGGTGCGAAGCTCTTCCAGCGCAGTGCCTTCAGCCAGGCGCTCCGAGGTGAAGGCCAGACCGAAATCGACCTCACCCGTCAGGCCGCCCTGCTCGAGCAGCGGCAGCACGACCTCGCGGGTGGTGCCAGGGGGGACAGTGCTCTTCATGATGACCAGCTGACCGGCCCGGAGCTGACGGCCAAGCTCGAGGCATGCGCCGCGCAACTGCGCATCAGCCTGGGAGCCGTCGTCGCGGACGGGAGTGCCGACCGTGATCAGCACGACATCGGCGTTGCCGACTTCGGCAGCGTCGGTGGTCACATGCAGCCGTCCGCTGGCCATCCCGCGGAAGATCAAGTCGGCCAGCCCGGGTTCGCTGAACCGGCAATGATGACGCGCCAGCTCGTCGGTAAGCCTGGCGTCGGTATCCAGGCCCACGACATCATGCCCGTAGTCAGCGAGTGTCGCCGCCAGGCACGCGCCGACATAGCCGAAGCCAACGACCGCTACCTTGAGATCCTCGCGGTCCGGCAGGAAAGGCATGCATTTTTCTCCCATCAAGAAGGGCGGACGTGAGATCGTCAAGCCCATAATCATCTGAGCCGTTTTTTGCAACTTCTTTAGGTTTGCCGAGATTTGCGCTATAGCGGCGGCTGGCAAGTCCTTCATCGTGGTGCGTGCATCCGATGCTGGGTGCGGCTGGCACCAGGCCGCCGCCAGCATCCGGGCTATCAGCGCACGCGCGAAGATGCGGCTTCGCGCGGCTCCCGTGATGCTGACCGGAGGGATTCTGGCGCACCACACTCGGTCAGAGGAGTACTTATGCGCATCGCGATCACCACCTGGCTCGCACCTGCGGACGTGGGGCGCCGGCATGGACTGCCTGACCGGTGAGCCAGCACTCGCCCAATCCGCCCGCGCCGCCCGGTACCGTCCGGCAGGTCTCTTCTCGCATGGTGTACCAGAACCGGTGGCTGTCGGTCCGGGAGGACCAGATCGAGCGTCCCGACGGGTCACACGGAATTTACTCGGTCATCGACAGGCCGGACTACGCGGTTGTCATCGCGAGCGAGAACGGCGGCTTCCATCTCGTCGACCAGTACCGGTATCCGGTCGACGGACGGTACTGGGAATTCCCGCAGGGCAGTCTGCCCGGCCGCGAACCGCACGATCTCCTCGAGACCGCCAGGACGGAACTGAGTGAGGAAACCGGCCTCCGGGCGCGCTCTCTCGTCCTGCTGGGCATGCTGTTCAGCTGGCACGGCGCTAGCGGTCAGCAGTGCGCCGTGTTCCTGGCCACCGACCTCGAGCACGGTGCACCGCACCGTGAGGTGGAGGAACAAGACATGCGGCACCAATGGTTCCCGAGAAGCGAGTTCGAGCGAATGATCAGAGCCGGGATGATCAAGGATGACTCCACGCTGGCCGCCTATACCTTGCTCCGTCTGCGCGAGCGCACGGACTGACCGGGACCGGTCTCACACCACCATAAGCAAGCATTGCGGGAGAAGCAAACGTCGAAAAAGCTCCGTAATCTCTACTTCACGCACCACGGCCGCGGCCGGCCTCCTTTGCCGGAATTCCGCCCGCGACCGATAAAGCCAGCGATAAGCCAGCAGCGATAAGCCAGCAGCGATATTGCCACTCACGAATGGAAGAGCTCGTGATCATCACCTCTGCTCCGTCGCTTCCCGTATCGCCGTCCGCATGACGTCCACAGCGGTAAGGGCAGCCGCCTCCGACTCGCCGGACACGCAGGAGACCTCGTGGCGGATACGCTCGCCCGAGGAGACCTGGTCGCTGATTGAACCGAGGCTGCCAAGTTACGGCATCACCCGGATAGCCGATCTGACCGGGCTTGACATCATCGGGGTCCCGGTCTACATGGGGGTGCGGCCGCTCGCCACGACGCTGTGTGTCGGTCAGGGCAAGGGCAAGACGCATCTGAGCGCCCAGATCGGGGCGGCGATGGAGGCGATCGAGTTTTGGGCGGCCGAGCGGTTCCGTCCCGCGGATGCCTGGTGGGCGCTCGCCGCGGAGCTGGGCCTCCCGTACCGCGTCGAGGAGATCACATCCACCGAACGCTCGGTGCTGTCGGAGCTGCTGCCGCTGCCGTGGGTTCTGGCCGAGTCGCTGACCAACGGGACCATGACCCCGGTCCCGCTGCACTCGGTGCAGATGGACGGCATCGCAGACGGCCGTTGGCGTCCGCGTGGTGTCGTGATCTCGACCAACGGCATGGCCGGAGGCAACAACCTGGCCGAGGCTACCGCCCAGGCCTTGCTCGAGGTCGTCGAGAGGCACGCGCACGCGGGCCTCGGCGACACACCGATCAGCCAGCGTAAAGTGTTCGATCTGACCACGCTGCCGGACGGCTGGTGTCGCCGCCTGATCGAACGCATGCAAGGTCAGGGGTTCTGGGTCGAGGCTGTCGACTGCTCGAACCTGCCCGGCGTCTACACCTTCGCCGTGTGGATCTGGCGCGGAGACATGCCCGGCCTGTATGGCGGCGCGGGCAGCCAGGTTCTTCCTGAACTCGCGCTGTACCGGGCGCTGACCGAGGCGGTGCAGAGCCGCATGTCGGTGATCAGCGGTCTCCGGGAAAACATGACGGAGTACGCGTACCCTGGCGTCCGGCGCACCGCCGTTCCGCCGACCGTCCCGCCCAGCTTTGGTTGGGCGGACCTACCCGCTCCGATGGTCCGGCTGGACTCCGGCGAGGCTCTCACGGCCTGGCTCACCAGCCAGATCACGGCGGTGTCGGGCCGACCGGTGCTGCGGGTCGACCTGACTCCGCCGGGCGAGCCGATCGCCGTCTGCCAGGTGATCGCGCCTGGCCTGACCGCTCACGACGTGTACCGGGAACTGCCGCGCGACCCCGAGGAGGCGACCTCATGACCGTACACGTGTTCAGCGGGCCTTCTACGGCAGGCTCGCCGGTGCTCGGCACGGAGGGAGTGTGCCCGCATCCGCCTGTAGCGCATGGTGATCTGTACCGGCTGCGGATGGACCCTGGCGACGCGGTCCTCATCGTCGACGGCGTCCATCAGCACTGCGCACCGGTCCGGCACAAGGAGATCCTGTCCTTGTGCGCGGCCGGAGTCCGGGTCTACGGCGCGGCGAGCATCGGTGCGCTCCGCGCCTGCGAGCTGCGCGGCCATGGCATGACCGGGATGGGCAAGATTTTCCGGTGGTACCGGGACGGGCGCCTGAACTCGGATGCGGACGTGGCGTTCGCACACGGCGATGAGGACGTGGGTTACCCCGCGTTCACCCACGCGCTGGTCAGCGTCCATGACGTCTGCGATCGCTTGGTCAGCGCCGGACGGCTCGACGCGCGGGCCGCGACGGCGGTGACGAATATCGCCCGCTCGGTTCATTTCACCGAGCGGACCACGGCCGGCCTGCTGGCCGCCGCGCGGGAAACCAGGCACGAGCCGGCCATGCGCGCGGTCGTGGCGTCGCTTGGCGACCCAGCCACCGACATCAAGCGCCGTGACGCGGAGACCGCGATCCGCGCCCTCACCAGGGCACCGGGCGGCGGTGCCGGCGCACCGCCGCCCGACCTGCCTGATACGTCCTACGGTCGCGAATGGCGGCTGAAGTTCTCACCGGCGGCAGCCGGCCCGGGCGCGCCGACCAGACGCCAGCTGCTGGCCTACGCGCAGCTGTTCCTGCCGGATTTCCCGGACCGGCATACGCGCTATGTGCTGTCGCATCTTGACCCCGAGCACCCCTCGGTGGGAGCTGGCGGTCGTTCGCCGACCTGGCTGGGCGGGCTGGCGCCCGATGAGATGGTCCGCCGCGGGCTACTGGCCGAGCCGGAGCTGACGTCGCTGTCCCCGGCGGAACGGGATCTGCGGGTGCTCGTCCGCTCATTCCGGCTCAGGTCGGGCCGCCTGGTGTACGAGGAGGTCCCCGCCGACCTGCTCGCGGACATTCCCGCACTGCCCGGTCAATGCGCCAAGATGCTCACCTTGAACCAGCGGGCCATGCTGGCTAATCAGCTGTTCCATCCGGCCGACCTGCCGGCCGCCATGGTCAAGGACGCCTTCCGTGACCTGTGGCGTACCGAGAATCTGTCTACTCACGTACTGGACAGAGGATTCCGTGACCTGGACGACTTCGATGTCCAGGCGCGGCCCTTTTACGTCGCGGCCCGGGCGGCGGTCGCGTTGAACCGGTCCGAACGGGAGGTTCGGCAGTGAGCGTTAGCATTGAGAGCCGGGAGTCGCAGCCGGCCGTCGGCACCAGCACCGAACGAGTGCTGTCCACCCGGTCGCGGAGCCTGGCCGAGGTGGCGGCCCTAGCTGAGGGGCAGCTGGAACGGTTCGGCATCACCCGGGTCTGCGACGTCACCGGCCTGGACGTGGTCGGCATCCCAGTATGGCATACGATCCGCCCCGACGCCGCGACCGGACTTAACACGGTGACCAGTGGCAAAGGGGAAACGTCGGAGGCGTCCCGGGTCTCCGCGATGATGGAGGCCATAGAACGGGCATGCTGTGAGCCGGCCGGACGGCCCCGCGTGCTGAATTCCTATGCCGAGATGCGTTATGAGCGGTTCACCCTTGACCCGCTGCGGCTGGTTCCGCGGCGTGGTCACGGATGGACCCCGGCGACGCCGCTGACCTGGTGGCCGGCCCGTGCGGTGCGGCAGGACGTAGAGGTCTGGCTGCCAGCCCTGGCGATCTTTACCCCATTCCCGCCGGAAGCCAACCTGCTGCGGTCCCACACCATCGGCCTGGCCATCGGCAACAACCGGGATGAGGCCGTGTTGCACGCGCTGTATGAGGTCATCGAGAATGATTGCCAGGCGCACGCCGAGGTGCTCGGCATGGGGTACCGGATCCGCCAGGAAACGCTGCCCGATCCGGCGCGAGAGCTGATCGAACGGTACGAGCGCGCGGCCGTCAAGGTCACCGTGCACGCTTGCGTCAACGGGATCGGCATCCCGGAGTTCTTCGCGCTGACCGAAGACACGCACGCCGGCGACGCCATGCTGTTCAACGGAGGCGCCGGATGCCACCTCGATCCGGTGACCGGCGTGCTCCGAGCGCTGACCGAGGCCGCCCAGGCCCGGCTCGCGGTGATCGGCGGCTCCCGGGAGGATATGGCCGCGCAGGATTACCGCAGGCACGCATCATACGCCGAACTCAGGGACAGGCTGAACCTGTGGAGCCAGGGTCGGCCCTGGCGGTCGTTCAGTGACTTCCCGTCCCGGTCGACCGGCACGGTGGCTGGTGACCTAGACCGGGTGCTCGACGCGCTCAGCCGCGATGGCCTTGGCCTGGCTCTCGCCGCCGAGCTCGCGCCTGCGGACTGCCCGTTCTCCGTGGTGAAGGTGGTGGTGCCTGGAACGGAGCTCACCCACTACGACGCCGACCGGGTAGGTGTCCGGCTGCGCAAGGCACGGCAGGCCATGGCGGACGCGGATCGGGGGGAAGCGGCATGAGACTGGTCATCTACTTCGGGCCTTCGCTTCGCCCGGCCGACCTCGCGGCGCTACGCCAGTATGCCGCCGAGCGCGACGTCAGCCTGGCCCTGCGGCCGCCCATCGCCCGGCACGATCTGCTCAGACTGCTGGAGGCCGAGTCGGCGCAGGCGCGGGTGCTAATGCTGGACGGTGAATTCGGGCAGAGCCTGTCCGTTTCCGTCACCGAGATCAGGACCTACCTACGCGCTGGACGGTACATTGCCGGAGCCTCTTCGATGGGTGCACTGCGCGCCGTTGAATGCCGCACTATTGGGATGCGCGGACACGGCTGGGTGACTGCCCGTTACCTGGACGGCACCGTGTACGCCGATGACGAGGTCGCGCTCCTGTACGATCCGGAGACCCTCGAACCGGTGACGATCCCCCTGGTCAACATTCGGTGGCTGGCACAGGAGCTCGAGGCAGACGGGACACTGGACGCCGCCGGAGCCCGCGCCGTCTTCGCCTTTGCCGCCGCCATTCATTACCGCACCCGCACCGCGAACTCGCTGCTCCGGGCGGCCCGGCAGCTGCCACATGGGATCGCTGACGTGCTCGCCGCCCGGCTCAGCGAGGACCAGATCCAGGTCTGGGACCGCAAGCGGCTGGATGCGCTCGAGGCCACCCGTACCGAGATCGACGAGCTGGCCGCGGCTCAGTTATCGATCCTTGTGCTTTCTTACCGGTGAGGGGCGAGACGACCGACGGCGCCTGCTGTCTCAGGTATGCCGAGCGCCGCAGGTCGAAGTGTTCGCCATGCCTCACAATGAGGTGACCGTGAGAATCAGCCACCAAATGCGGGCATGGTTTAACGGCCCGTGGCACTTTGGGCTGCGGGCCTGGTCAGGGGCGGTTTTGGTTTTAGGCGGCAGTTCCCGGGACGATGGTGATGTTGACGTCGGCGTCGGGGTGGAGGGCGCGGAGCTGGTTCATGAGGCTGCGGGTGCGGCGGCCGGTGTCGGTTTTGCGCTGGTGCCAGCCGGGGCCGAGGTCGGCGAACCTGTCGTCGGGGCTGGCGAGCAGGTGCCAGACGATGACGAGGATGGAGCGGGCGACGGCGCACCTGGCCCTGTTGCCGTCGAGGCGCCTGGACAGGCGGCGGAGCCGTTCGCCGAGGAAGGTGCCGGTGCGGGCGGTGCCGTTGGCGGCCTGGGTGCAGTAGCCGCGCAGGTAGGCGTCGCCCTGTCCTTTCTTCGGCTTGCGGCTCCTGGGCCCGGACTGGCGGGCGACGGGGGCGAGGCCGGCCCAGGAGACGAGGTGATCAGCGGTCTGGAAGCGGGTCATATCCAGGCCCGTCTCGGCGATGATCGCGCGGGCCAGGGCCGGGCTGACGCCGGGGATCTCCGCGAGCCGCTCCGCGGCGGGCAGGACTGCGGGGTCCGGGCCGCGGCCGGCGTCCGGGCCGGTCTCTCCGCCGGGATCGGTGCCCCAGGCGGCGGGGATGGCGTCCAGGGCGGCCTCGATCTCGTCCTCGACCTCCGCGACCGACCGGTCCAGGAGCGTGATGTGGTCCAGGTGGACGCGGATCAGCATAGGATGGTGATCGCCGGGGGCCATGCCGCCGGGGGCCTCCTCGACGGCGGCGCGCCCGCCCTTGACGTTCGGGTGCGCCAGGGCCGCCAGGGCCTTCGGGTCGCGCTCGCCGGCGGCGATCGCCTCCAGGATCGCCCGGGCCGACTGGACCTTCGCCAGCGAGTGCACGACCGACGACAGCTTGACCAGGGCGCCTTCCAGCAGCTTCTCCAGCCGCTGCCACTCCCGGGACCGGTCGCGGACCAGCTGCAGCCTCGTGCGGGTCAGGTCCCGCAGCGCCCGGATCTCCGGCGGGGGGACGAACGACGGGCGCAGCAGGCCCATCTCCGCCAGCCGGGCCAGCCACTGGGCGTCGAGCCGGTCCGTTTTAGGCCGGCCGGCCGGCCAGCTGCCGGGCGTGGGCGGGGTTGACCAGCTGGACGCTCAGCCCGGCGCCCTCCAGCAGGTAGTACCACATCCGCCAGTAGTCGACGTGGACTCCATCACGACGAGCTCGGCCCCGTCGGCGATCAGCCGCACGGCCAGCGCCAGGATCGCCTTAGCGGTCGCGGGGACCTCCTCGGCCCGCGACGCCCGCCGCCCGCCGTCGCGCTGCGGGGGCAGCCGGGTGCACACGTCCGCCTTCGCCTTCGCGATGTCGATCCCGGCGACCCGCTCGTGACTGAGCTGGTACTCCTCGTCTTCTACTAGCTGCGCGGGAATCTTCCGCGCTCTCGCGTGACCCACCCGGGGCCTCCTATCCTTGACTCGGGAAACAAGGGCGGGCTGCCCGGGGACCCCGGTCTTGCAGGCTCGGAGGCCGCGAATAGTGACCGTCGTGCTCAAAGGCGACAAGAGGCGACCCTCAGGTCAAGGTCCCGGTGCCAGGGTTTTCTACGGGCTCTCGTCCCGCAAACTCTCCGGCATCACGGGCAGCCCGCGCCCATGCTCCCAGCCCGGCCCGCCCCGCGAGGCCGGATCAGCCCTCCCGGCCAGGGACAGGCACCCCGGACAGCGGGCGGAGCCCGCAGGCCCCGGCGCAGCCGGGGCGCGAGCCCGCACCCGGGCACCAGCCCCGCCACGGAGCGGCAGCGACGCACGCCAGGCAGCAGCCCGCAGCCCCGCGCCAAATTCTCAGGGCAGCGCCACCGCCCCCGGCGAGATGGGTTTTCTCAGCAACGGTGAACCCGGCATTCACGACGTAACGCCCGTCTGGGCAGACACGCGGACATAACAGGAGATCCCCGGGAAGGCGCGGAGCCCCCGGTACAAGAGGTCTCGACCAAGATCCCTGCCGTTCCCGGAGGCTCCGCGTGCTGTCCTATCGTGTCACCCGTGACGTCCCGTTCCAACTCGTGGTGTTCGTGTCCCGGCTGCTGGCAGAGCACCGGCGCGAGCTCGGTACCCGGGACGGGACGCGGGCCCTGACCTGCTGGAAGCAGGCGGTCTTCGCGCTGGCCTGGTTCCGGGACCGCCCGGACATCCGCCGGCTGGGCCAGGGCTGCGGGATCTCCCAGGCCACCGCCTACCGGTACAAGGACGAGGCCGTCGAGGTGCTCGCCGCGAAGGCGCCCACGTTGCACGAGGCCCTGGAAAAGGCCGTTGAGCAGGGGCTTCCGTACCTGATCCTGGACGGCACGCTCATCTCATCCGACCGGTGCGCGGATAAGAAGACCAGCAAGAAGGGGAAGGAGATCGATAAGTGGTACTCCGGCAAGGCGCACGAGCCCGCCGGGAACGTGCAGGCGCTGGCCGCGCCCGGCGGTGTCCCGCTGTGGGTCTCCGACGTCCTGCCCGGCAGCACCCACGACCTGACCGCCGCCCGCGAGCTCGTCCTGCCCGAAGCCCGGCCTTACCTGAGGAACCTGCCTATCCTCGCTGATTCCGGTTATGAAGGGGCCGGCCCGGGCGTGCACGTCCCGGTGAAAAAGCCGGCCCGCGGCGAACTCGATATCGACACCAGAACCCGCAGCGCGCTGCTGCGCTCCCTGCGCTACCAGGGCGAACGCGGCTTCGCCCTGATGTCCTAGCGGTGGCGCGCCCTGCAGCACGTCTCGGTCAGCCCGACCACGATCGGCGACATCGCAAAATCCGCGCTCGTCCTCGTGCAATTCGAGCACAAGATGATCAGCTGAAAGTTGCTGAGAAAACCTCAATCAACGAGAAAGGACACACGGTCGCGCCTTTATGGCCGCAATATGGAAGTAGGGAGGCGGGCAACACGCCTGAATACTAAAAGTGTCCATATCAGACACTCCGAATGGAGAAATGCTATATGAGTGACGACCTTCAGATGATCCTGGCCAGCGACGACTCGGAAGCGCTTGCTGCCTCAGGCGCGCTGGACTACGAGTTCCCGGCGTCCGTCGCGGGCAGCGTCACCAAGCCTTGCGGCGATGAGGCCTGACTGATTTGGCCGTTAACGGTCTGGGTGGTGCCGGAGAGCGAAGCCTCGCTTTCCGGCACCACCGCATTTGCATGGCAGCGGACAGATGGCGCGAGAGTAAGGTTTCGGAATATGGCATTCGGCACTCTGACTCGCCAGGCACGCGGCCTGATACCCGCCGAGCGGAGCGAGCGGCGTTACGTTCTTACCTGCCTGGTCAACTTCGCTGGTACCGGACTGTTCCTCAGCGGGACTGTGATCTTCGCGATCCGCGTGATGCGGCTTTCGCCACAGCAGATCAGCCTTGGTTACTCAGCCGCCGGCCTGGCGGCCCTGCTCACGTCGGGATCGGTGGGCAGCTTGGTAGATCGCTTCGGTACCAAGCGCGTGATACTGATCGCCAGTTCGCTTCAGGGCATCGTCGACCTGGGCTACTGCGTTCTGCGGTCATTCCCGGCGTTCATACTGCTGACATGCTTGACCGAGGCGCTGATGGCAAGCATTAGCGTCGGTATGACCGCGTATGCTTCCTCGCTTGCCACCGGGCCGGAACGCATCCGGCTCCGGGCTCAGACGCGATCGATGGGCAACGCCGGATTTGGTGTGGGGGCCCTCCTCGCCGCGCTGGTGCTGGCCATCGGAACGACGCCGGTCCTCTACCTGCTGCCGGCTGGTGATTCGGCATCGTGCTTCGCTTTGGTCGCGCTCGCGATCTCGCTGCCCAAAGGCCAGGGGGCCGCGGGAAAGACTCCGGAGCAGCGGCCGCTCCCGGCCCGGCGGAACCTGCCGTTCTTGATCGGGGCGGGGCTGAACTCGGTCCTGCGAATGCACGAATCGCTGATCCTGATAGTTTTGCCGCTGTGGATCGTGACGCGCACATCGGTGCCTCATCCCCTCCTGGGCCTGTTCCTCGTCATGAACACGGCCGGGTGCGTGTTGTTCCAGGTCCGTGCGAGTGCCGGCACCGAGAACTTGGCGGGCAGCGTCCGCAAGATACGCCTGTCGGCGGTAGTGATGCTACCGGCATGTGTCCTGTTCGCGCTGTCCGGGAGCGCGCCCGCGGCATTGGCGATACTGGTCATGACCGCAGGGTATGCCGCGCTCACCGCTACCGAGCTATTCCAGGGCTCGGGGGGGTGGGGAATGATGTATGCGCTGACTCCCCCAGGTGCCCAGGGGGACTATATCGGCGTGTACGGGATGAGCGGGGCCGTACAGCAGATCCTGGGGCCGGCCATCGGTACCTGGCTGGTGGTTCGCTACGGCACCGCCGGATGGCTGACTCTTGCCGTGATGGTCCTCCTCGCGGCGAGCCTGATCGGGTTGGTCGCGAGATGGGCGGCCAGGATGATGGAACAGCGTCAGGGCGGGATCCCGGCCGACGTCGCCTTGGCCGGGCTGGGCGACAGCGAACGGGATTAGTGATGGCCCCACCTGAGCATCGCGATGATATGACGTGGAGTCACAGGCTGATCCAGTCGGCCGGTGCCGACCTCCGCACCGAGACGATCGGTGATCGCGCAGACCCCGCAATCTTGCTGCTCGCTGACCCGGCTGACCCGGCCTGTACGTGGCGGGACGAGCTCTGTTTCCGTCTGGCCGCTGGGCTGCGGTTTGTCATTCGCTACGCCGGGTGCCCGCCAGCTCCGGCCGCGGAGCTGGCCGCGGATGCCGTGGCCGTGCTGACCGCTCTCGATGCCAGCCCTGCGCATGTCGTCGGCACCACGGCCAGCGAGCCGGCCCTAAGATACCTGGCGGCCCGGCATCCGGCCTTGGTCGCGTCCGTGACACTGATCCCGGGCGGCCCGGACCTCGTTCCGGATCTGTCCGGGATTCCCGTGCTGACGACCGGTAGCGCCGAACCGGACGTGGTAGTCCCGATGATCCTGCTGTACACCTCGGGGGGAGGGGAGGAACAGGAAAAGCGGGAGATTGTCCGGTCGCTGGCGGGCGGCGATCCCACCGGCTGGTTCGAGCGTTTGTACCGGGCCGGCGCGGCCGGGGAATCGGAGATGCCGTGGGGGCGCACCGAACCCCACTCGCTGCTCGCCCGGTGGGCGGCGGGACGCGGCCTCGCCGGGACAGGTCAGCGAGCCGTCGTCGTCGGCTGTGGTCAGGGTGCCGACGCGGAATACGTCGCGTCACTGGGTTTCCAGACTGTCGGGTTCGACATCGCCGAGACGGCCATCAGGCTTGCCCGGCAGCGTTATCCGGATTCTGCGGTGCGCTACCGCGTCGCCGACCTGCTCGACCCGCCCGTCGAGTGGCGGCGTGCCTTCGACCTGGTCGTGGAGATCATCACGGTGCAGGCGCTTCCGGATCCGCCCCAGCGTCAGGCGATCGTGAACGTGGGACGGCTGGTCGCCCCCGGCGGGACGCTCTTCGTCGTGGAATGGGTCCGCGAGGAGCACGAGAAGCCTCCCGAAGTGGGCCCTTGGCCGCTCACCCGCGCCGAAGTCGAAGCCTTTGCGACCGACGGGCTGGACCCGGTCCGCATCGACCTGGTGCCAGGTCCGGCCGGACCCGCGGACCGTCGCTGGCTAGCCGAGTTCCGCCGCCCGGCCGGCTGACCGCGCGAAGCGCGCAGTGTGCGAGAAGCCCGGGTCACGGTGGCTGCGGCAGACTTGGCGCATGCCGATGCGACTACCGGCGAACTGCCAGCCAGACCAGGACGCTTGACGGCCAATGCCTGGCCGAGGGAGTGAAGAAGGCCTGGAATGACCAAGACCCTCATGTCCGCCAGCATCTGTGTCTCCCGTCCTCCGGACCTCATGAACGCGGATGGAGGGGGCCTTGATGCGACAACTTCTGCGGGCCAGCGTGAGGCCGCGCCGGCGATGCGATCTCTGCCCGCTCTGACGCACCTGATCCATCCGGTTGATGCGGTGACGTTCAAGCAAGAATACTGGGGGCGGCGGCCTCTCCTGGTGCACCGCGGCGCTCCTAACTACTACGCCGATATGTTTGCCCTGGACGACGTGGATCGTGCTCTCTCGCTGACCAATGTGGACCTGGAAGGGTTCCGGGTGGTGATAAATGGGGCTGACGTCCAGGCCTCGAAGCTCGGCGCCCAGGGAAAGAACGGCGCTGTCAACGTCTATGCGCTTGATCGGGTTTTCGAGCACTATAAAAACGGCTCGACCATCGTGCTAAATCGTCTTGAGCAACGCTGGGAACCGCTTCAGCGCTTGTCCAGGGAGCTGAGCAGCGAGATGAGCGCGCGGGTCCAGATGAACGCATACATCACACCGGCGGTCTCGCAGGGATTCAAGGCGCACTACGACACGCATGATGTGTTCGTCGTGCAGGTGCACGGCTCCAAACGCTGGCGGATATGCAAGTCATCATACGATCTGCCGCTGAAGAGCCAGCCCTATGACGAATCACTGCCGGAGCCAGAGCCGGACCAGGAATTCGACCTGAACTGTGGCGACGTGCTCTATATGCCGCGCGGGACGATTCACTGGGCCAGGTCGAATAACAGCACTTCTGCGCACGTTACTATCGGCGTCCATCCGGTCCTGTACTCGCAGGTCATTTCCGACGCTATCGGCAGGCTTTTCGCCAGAGACGTCCGCTTCCGGCAGGCACTGCCGATCGGATTTGCCGCCTCGGACGATCTGCAAGGCGAGGTGGCCGAGACACTCGCTGGCCTGCTTGGCAGCTTGCAGGCAGAGTTGTCGCCGCAGGAGATGATGACAGACTCCGTAAGGCAGGCAACGTCAATTAGTTTTCCCGCCTTGCGCCATCACCTGACCGATCTGGAGAATCTCCATAAGGTAACCGCCGGGACACTGGTCCGGTGCCGGCCCGGTCAGCAGTGGAACATAACTCTGACAGCTGACGCGGTGACCATGGATTTCCACGGCAAGACCATTCGGTTCCCCGCAGAGGTGGCTGAAGAAGTTCGGTACGTCGCCAATAACAGCAGGCACGGGCTCACGGCCAATACCATCCCAGGTGAGCTCGATGTGGCTGGCCGCCTCCTTTTGGTCGAAACGCTCCTGCAGGAGGGATTTCTCACCTTCGGTTGATAGGACATAGCCAGATCCTGGCCGTGAGTTAGGGAAAGTACAGCACGCACGCCAGTCGTCACCTTCGCCCTCGGCGTCTCCGGGCCGTCCGCAAGCCGGGGAGCGATGAGCAACGGCTGAGGTGCGCCTCGTTCCGGTTCCGGTGAGGATGAGGACGAGGACGAGGACGAGGACGTATCGCATCACCATTGCTACGGAGGTAGATAATGCCGGACGATTTCCGTGATCTTCCGACGCGGTGTTGCGCCGCGGTGGACGCGGGCGGTACCGGGCGGTTCCTGCCCGCCGCACTGGCTAGGCACGGAATGCGGTGCATCCACGTCCAGTCGCCCGACATGCTGCCCGATCCGGGTAGTCCCGCGGTTGATCTCCACCATGACGGTGACCTCGTGGCCACCGCGGGTGCGCTGCGTGAATACGGTGTCGATTCCGTCATCGCGGGCACTGAGTCCGGCGTCGAGCTTGCGGATGCGCTGGCCGGCCAGCTTGGCCTCCCGGGGAACGGGATGCGGAATCCTCGGGCCCGGCGGAACAAATACGAGATGGCGCTGGCGGTGCAGCGCGCAGGGCTCGCCATCGCGGAAATGATGCACTCTGGCTCGGCGGATGACCTTGTGTCCTGGGCAACGGCAAGAGACGAGTGGCCCGTGGTGCTGAAGCCGACGGAGAGCTCCGGAGCCGATCAGGTGATCGTTTGCTTCGACGCCGGAGATGTCCGCGCCGCCCGCGAAGTAATTATGACTCGTCCTAATAAGTACGGGCGGCGCAATAAGGCTGTGCTTGCCCAGGAGTTCCTCAAGGGGGATGAATACTTTATCAATACGATCAGCCGCGACCGCGTTCACTACGTTGCCGAGATCTGGTGTTACCACAAGAGGTGGGTCCAGGGAAACCGCGTCATATACGACTACGAAAGCCCGCTGGCCGCTGCCGATCCGGTAGCCGTGGAACTCGCCGCGTACACGCTCGCGGTGCTTGACGCCCTCGAGATACACAACGGCGCCGCCCATACCGAGGTAATGCGCACGGCGGCCGGCCCGGTCCTGATCGAATGCGGGGCGCGGCTCTGCGGGTCGCAGCTTCCGGACATGGTATCTCGCTGTTTCGGCACGAGCCAGCTTGAGCTCACCGCGCTGTCGATCGCCAGGCCCGCGGAGTTCGAGCTGGTAGCGGCCACGCCATTCGATCTGAAGACGCACGCCAGGTACGTCTCCCTGATCAGCCCCCGGCCGGGCGTGGTCCCGTCAGAAGCCGCTCTGCAGGCGATATATTCGCTGCCCACCTTCGGCGGGATGAAAATAAAATGGTCGGCGGGCCAGTCGTTGCCTGAGACCGTCGATCTGGCTACCTCGCCCGGCTACGTTTACCTGGTCTCTGATCAGCCGGATGGGCTGGAACGCGACTACCGGCGGCTGCGGGAACTCGAGGCCGGCCCGCTCTACGCCGCGTCGGCCGCGTCGGCCGCGCCCGCCTGGGCGTAGGCCATGGCGGAGGCCGGGCAGCTGCCGGGCGCGCAGCGGGCAGCAATCGTCACGGGAAGCTCGAGCGGCATCGGCCGGGCGATCGCGCTCCGCCTGCTGCGCTCGGGGTATCAGGTAGCGCTCAACTGCTCATCAGGCGGGAAACGGGCCGCGGCGGCCCTGCGATCGGCCAGGCAAGTCAGCCCGGATGTCATCCTGGTGAAGGCTGACATCAGTGCTGCGGATTCCGCCTCGCATCTCATCGACCGGGCGGTAAGCGAGTTCGGCCGGCTCGACGTCCTTGTTAACAATGCGGCTCGTGTCGCTGACGGGCCGGCCCTCGACATGACCGAGGCCGAATGGGACAGCGTCGTCGACGTGAACCTCAAGGGAGCGTTCCTGTGCGCTCAGCGTGCCGCCAGGCAGATGCTGACGCAGGACGACGGCGGGGTCATCCTTAATATCGGTGCGTCGACCGGCATCCGGGGTCGGCCGAACGGCGTCAACACGTGCGCGTCCAAGGCCGGCCTCATGGTCATGACTCAGTGCCTGGCACTGGAACTGGCCCCGAAGGTCCGGGTCAACACGATCATCCCGGGCGACATCGTGACGGAAGAGACGCAGCAGCGTTTCAGCTTGGCTGATCCGGCCGTACGCAGTGCGCTGGAGCAGGCCATCCCGTTGCGGCGGCTCGGCCAGCCGTCTGATGTCGCGGACGCCGTCATGCTGATGCTGGCCGCCGAATCCGGATACATCACGGGACAGAAGGTGGTGGTCGATGGCGGCCAGGACATGTGGTGATAGCTTGCGGCGCTGGTTTCGTGACGTCATGCCGGCCCGCCGCGACGAGCGGCGCTATGTCATGGTCACCCTGGTCAATAACATCGGCAACGGAATGTTCCTACCTGGGACCGCCGTGTTCGCCACCCGGATCGTCGGCCTGCGGCCGCAGCAGGTCGGCATCACCTTCGCGCTCGCCGGGGTGGCCGGCCTGGTCGCCGCCGCCACCACGGGCGGGCTCGCGGACCGCTTCGGCGCCAGGCGTACGGCGCTGGCCGCCTACCTGCTGCAAGCCGTCGTCTACCTGCTGTATTGCGTGGTCCGCTCCTTCCCCGCGTTTACGCTGCTGGCCTGCCTCGCCTCCGCATCCAACTTCTGCATGCGCGGCGCCAACTCCACGCAGGTCTACGCGATCGTGACCGAGCGCGAGCAGCGTGTCAGGCTTCAGGCCCAGGCGAGGTCGATGCTGAGCGTCGGCTTCTCCATCGGGGCCGGGCTGGCCGGGCTGGCGCTTGCCGTCAAGACCACGTCCGCCTATTACGCGCTTGCGATCGGCGACGCCGCGACCTTCGTCGCCGCCGCCGCGCTGACCCTGCGCCTGCCAGAGACCCCCGTTACCGTCGGCAGGTCGAAACGCAAAGCGCTGCCGGCCCTGCGGAACCCGCCGTTCCTGCTGGCGACGGTGCTCAACGCCGTCCTGGGGATTCATGTGTCGCTGATGATGCTGGTCGTGCCCCTCTGGATCATCACGCGCACGTCGGCGCCATCCGCGATCGTCGGGATCCTCCTCATCGTCAACACCATCATCTGCGTGGCCTTCCAGGTGCGCGCCAGCGCCGGTGCCGATACCCTGGCCGGCAGCGTGCGCAAGGCCCGGTGGGCCGCCGCCATGATAATGCCCGGCTGTCTCGTCGTCGGGATGTCCGGGGGCGTTCCCGTCGTCCTGGCCATCGCGCTGCTGACGGCGGGCTACCTCTTCCTGACCTTCGGAGAAGTGCTGCAGGTGGCCAGCCAATGGGGAATGTCGTACTCGATCGCACCGGCTGGCGCTCAGGGACACTACCTAGCGGCATTCGGGATGAGCTCGGCCGCGCAGAACATCATCGGGGCGGGCCTGGCCGGCTTGGTCCTGCTCAACCACGGTCTCGGCGGCTGGGTGTCGCTGGGGCTGGCGGTCGTCCTCGCCGCGGCCGTGCTGGGCCCGGTGATCGGCTGGACCGCGCGCACGGTGCAGCGGCAGCACGCTGAGTACGAGCAGCTCGCCGAGGTCGGGGCCGACAGCGGGACATGACCAAGCCGGGCATGAACAAGCCGGGCATGAACAAGCCGGGCATGAACGACTACCCCGGCCCGCTCACCCGTCGTGGTCGTGCTCGACGTCGACCGGCAGCTCGTTGAGATAGTCGATCTCCCGTGGTGCCCAGCAGTACTTGGCGTAAAACTCGTTGAGGATCTCTTCCTCCGCGACGGCAAGCTGCTCGTGCTCGGCGCGGCTCCGCCACCGGTACAGCATCCACACCGTGGTCGGCTCCTGCTGGGGCTGCAGGAACGTGGCGTGGCCGGCCCAGGCCGGGTCCGCATGCGCGGCCGGGCCGACCAGGTCGTCCATCTCCTGCATGATCTTGGTGAGCCGGTCCGTGAACTCTTCCCTGATCCGCCAGGTCTCAACAACGTTGATCATCGTGTGCCTTTCGTGGCATGGTTCGGTTAACTCGTGCGCTGACCCGCCATGGCAGAGTGGCGCCGCAGCGCCACGTCGATCTCTCGCAGCAGCAGTTCCACCATCGGCCGGGTGGCGGATCGGCCTGCCAGGCCGATCCGGAAAACGTCGTCGGCGAAGGGGCTCAGGCCGCCAGCGACCATGATTCCCGCGTTTTCGGCCAGGTGCGCGCGCACCGCGTCGGCCCGCGGGTCGGCCACCACGGTGACCATGTTGGCCGCGCAGTCCTCGCCCGCCATCAGCCGCAGGCCCAGCCGCCGCAGACCTTCCCTGCACTCGCGTGCCAGCCGCTCGCGCTCATCTACCCAGGCGTCGATGCCTGCCAAGCAGATCCGCCGCACGCTGCTGGCCAGCACGTGCACCAGGCTGGTCGGCATCGTTACCGGGTGCGGTTCCCAGTCGGGGCTCTCCTCGGCCGCGTCGTCCCAGGTGGCGAGGTCGAGATACCACGAAGGGGACCGCCGGGACCGAGCGGCGACCCGCTGCCCGCCTCGCTCGCTCAGAGCCACGATGCCGAGTCCCGGCGCGCCGCCGAGCCCTTTCTGGGACGCGGTGACGAGCGCGTCGATGCCCATCCTCGTCAGGTGGATGTGCTCGGCACCGACGGCGGCCACCGCGTCGACCACGGTGATAACTCCGGCGGCACGCGCCATCGCGGCCAGCTGCGCCACCGGATGGCGCACCCCGGTTGACGTTTCCACGTGCGTCACCAGCAGACCGTCGCAGCCAGGCAGCAGCTCGGCCACCCGGCCGGGGTCGATCGGACGGCCTGGCTCACACCGGGCCGTCCGCACCTCCAGGCCGTGCACGCGGGCCATGGTGGCGAGCCTTGTGCCGAAGTAACCGGAATCGACCACGACGACGCGGTGCCCCGGTTCGAACATGCTGAACAGGGCCGCATCGAGCCCCGCGCTGCCCGAGCCGGGCAGGAGATAGGTGCGTGCGGCGCCGAGCAGCGTGGCCAGGTCGTCATGCAGCTGCCGCAGGCCGCGGACCCACGGCTCGCCGTAGTGCGGCCGTATCTGGCCGCCGAGGATTTCCTGCTCGGCCGGGTCCAGCTGGCAGGGGCCGGGAATCATCAGCCGCGGCACGTCGCTCACGTCTCCGCCCCCAGGCGCTCCGCGGTGTCGGTGAGGAGCCGCCAGAGCCGCTCCACGTCGGCATGCATGGTGTGGATGTTGCCGATGGAGACCCTGATCACGTATTCGTCACCGACCACCGCATGCGACAGGAAGGCAGCGCCCGACGCGTTCACCGTCCTGATGATCTCCGCGTTGAGCGCGTCGAGGGCCTTCCGGCGGTCAGTCTCGGTCAGCGGGTCGCGGGCAGGAAAGCGTTCCGGTTCATAGCGGAGGCAAACCAGCGGATAGATCGAGCTCACCGGGCAGCGCCAATCGGGATGCTGTGCGGCCTCATGCCGCAGCCAGCTCGCCAGCGTGACCGCGTGCTCAAGCCGGCTGGCCAGGCCGAGGCGGCCGAACGACCTGATCACCCACCACAGCTTGAGCGCGCGGAAGGAGCGGCCCAGCTGCGGAGACATGTCCATGTAGTCGATTGTGTCCGCGTCTTGCGGTGAGCTCAGGTATTCGGGCACCAGCCGGAAGGTGCGGGCCAGGGCGCCCCGCCGCCTGCAGTACAAGGCGGTGGCCTCCATCGGGACGAACAGGCACTTATGCGGGTTCACCACCATCGAGTCGGCCCCGGCCAAGTTCTCGGCCGCATCGGCGAGGGACGGCGCTAGCCGCCAGAAGCCGCCGTAGGCGGCGTCCGCGTGCAGCCACACGCGGTGCTGTTCGCAGACACGCGCGATGTCCGCGATAGGGTCCGCCGCCCCGACAGACGTGGTGCCCACCGTGGCGATCACCGCGACCGGCCTGGCACCGGCGGCGAGGTCGCGCCGGATGGCCTCGTCAAGCGCTCGCGGCTGCAGCCGGTAATGCTCGTCGGAAGCCAGCCTGACCACGTTCGCCTGGCCGAGGCCGAGCGTGATCGCCGCCTTGTCCACCGAACTGTGCGCCTGGTCAGAGGTGTAGATCCGCAGCGCAGGAACGTCCCGGCCGGCTATGCCGAGCACCCGTGCATCCTCGCCGAGGGCCGCGTCCCTGGCCGCGGCGAGCGCGTAAAGGGTAGCCAGGGATGCGCCGTTGACCAGGACGCCGTCGGCGTCCTCCGGGTAACCGGTCATCCGCGCGATCCAGCTCAGCACCACGCGCTCCAGCGCGGATGCGGCGGGCGCGCTCTTCCACAGCATCGCGTTGACGTTCAATGCCGCCGTCAGCGTTTCGGCCAGGATTCCCGGGAAGCTGGCGCTGTTCGCGAAATAGCCATGAAACGAGGGGTGATTCCACTGGACCAGATAGGGGATGACCAGCTCGCGCGTTTCTGCCAAGATGCGCCCGAAGTCCTCGCCCGTCTCGGGCAGCTCCGTGCCCAGCGACGCAAGCAGCTCCGCGCTCCCGCACGGGACCGTCACCGGTACCTGCCTGATCGACTCGAAATGATCGCGGATCATCTCGAGCAGGTCGCGGCCGTGCCGCTCGAAGTCGGCAGGTGCCCAGTCACCCGGCTGCTCAGGCATGCGCGGCCTCGTCCAGGAACAGGCCGGTGACCTCGCCGTCGTGATCCGGCGGCCGGTCTTCCCAGTCCCAGCCGCCGGATACTGCGAGGGTCGCCCCCGAGACATACGCGGCGCGGTCCGAGATCAGGAAAGCCATCGCCTCGGCGATGTCCTGACCGGTGCCCAGCCGGCCGGCCGGAACCCGCTTTGCCATCCAGGCCGCCTGCTCCGGCGCCAGGTGGCCGTTGTCGATCAGGCCGGGGGCGACGCAGTTCACGGTGACGCCGTGTACGGCCTCCTCCGCCGCGAGCGTCCTGGTGAGGACCGCGATCCCGGTCTTGGCCACGGCGTAGGCAGCGATGTTGGGGGCCGCGCGGACCGTCAGGGCCGGGCTGAGGCCGATCATCACGATCCGCCCGTATCCCCGCTCCTGCATGGCGGGCAGCGCCGCCCGGGTCACATAGAACGCGGAGTTGAGGTTGCTGTCGATAACGTCCGCCCAGCGTTGCGCCGAGGTGGCCGCGGCCGGGCTGAGGGTGAACTCGCCGACGTTGTTGACCAGGATGGTGACCGGCATGGCCAAACGCTCCGCCGCCTCATCCACCAGGCGGGCCGCCTGCCCAGGGTCGCTTACGTCCGCCTGGATCGCGACGGCACGTCCCCCGGCGGCACGGAGCCTGTCCGCGAGCGACCGCGCGCCCGCCTCGTCGGTGCGGTAGTTGACCGCGACGGCGGCGCCGTCGGCCGCCAGGCGCTCGCACAGCGCCCGGCCGATCCCGCTGGCTCCGCCGGTGACCAGCGCGACGCGGCCCGAGCTCATTCCTCCTCCCTGCATTCCGCCTCCACCTCCTAATGAGTCTCAGGGAGCCCGCCGTCTGGCAGACTCCGGATGTGGTGGCCGCCGGCAGGTGAGCACTTTTTCCTCCCGGGCTTCGAGCCCTGAC